>Ga0315547_1000014_pt1 | contig 279728 bp, 245 predicted proteins | sample SalMarSW160240MG_2_FD_202542 | JGI IMG/M metagenome (GOLD analysis project Ga0315547, IMG submission 202542) | Salt marsh sediment microbial communities from the Plum Island Ecosystem LTER, Massachusetts, United States - Salt Marsh Sediment SW1601-240 ... | reverse complement strand
AGAGTTATAGATGAATACAATTGGGCCAATATAATTGTTGAATATTTAAATTATTTTAAGGAAATCATAAAATAAAAGCATAAAAACAATAATAAATAAATTTTTTAAATTCTTGAAAAATTTTATATTTAAAAACTCTTTACATTCATTAAAGTTTTCTATTATAAATAGATATATAAAAATTATAAAAAAATTTTAAGATCTAATAATTGAACCTCATTTTATAAAGTATTTGCTCAAAATTTAAATTGTAAAATGTTATAATAACCTTCATAAATACCTTATTTATAATTATATGTAGAATTTAGTTTTTTTCTTATTTATTTAAAACGGATATAATTATTTTAATAGATAATTTTAATTATTTCAAAAAAATATTCAAACTCCAATTGTTATTTTTAATTATTAAGTGGTCTTATAGCATATATTTTAATTAAACTAGGGTAGCGTCGTGAATGGTGAATCATTTGAAGTATCCAACCAAACATTCCTTGAATCTTTTGAAGTGGAATATTTAAATCAAATTTTTGAAGAATTTTCTGGACTTTAGATATAATTTTATATAGTAATCGATTAAATTGAATTGTTGGATCTTTATTATATAAAGAAACCATTAATTTTGAAAACATTAATCCATCTTCCCAAGTTTTAACTTTAATAGGATGAAAACCTGCAGTGGCTATAATTTTAATTAAAGTTTTTGGAGTGAAAAATTGAAGATGATCTCCTGCTTGTAGATAATCCCATTGCTTTCCACATTTCAAAAATGAATAACTATCCATATTCGGACACTGAACAACTAATAATCCTTTACGTTTTATTTTGAGAATTAAACGGGAAAGAAACCTAATAGGGTCTTTCATATGTTCAAGAACATCCCAAATTGTGGCAACATCAAAAAAATTATCGAATTTTTTATCATCAAGATAATTTTTTAGCAACACATTAATACCAAACATTTTTTTAGCCTTGGCTAAATTAATTTCATTAATATCAAAACCATAAGGCTCAAAACCAAAAGAGGAGACCTCATTCAAAAAAAGTCCAAGACTGCACCCAATATCTATTAAATTACCCTTTGATTTAACGATTTTTGCTATTTCTTTTAATTCTTTTCTATATCGAGAAACCAAATCGCTCTGTGCTTGAATTAATTTTTTATAAAAGATTTTATCATTATAATTTCTAATATTTATTTCATTTAATTCACTAAAATCTTGAGGTTTAAGGAATCCTAACCCACAATTATTACATCGCAAAACATCTCCGGTCTCAGTTCTAACCCAAACCTTAAGGCTAGATGATTTATTTCCACAAAGAGGGCAGCGAATCTCTTTTTTATGCTCGTTAAAGATATTATCACATCCTAGAATTTATTAATTTTTTTAGTATCCTGACATAAAGAAAATTCAAGAAAATGATTATAATAAAAATTCAATTGTTATATTATTATTTTTATTTTAAAGGTATATATTATTTTATTATAATAAGGATCTAAGGATCCTATTAATTTTGTTTAGTAAATTTAGAACTATAATTGTAATAAAAATTCGGTTATAATGAAAATAAGTGTATATGGAGATTCCTTTTTAATATATGTAGGAAAAAAATTTGAGAAGGATGGACATACTGTATTAATAAATCAATTTTCTCACGATATTGACTTATTAATAACAAATGGCATATCAAAGATGTATATTGTCTATAGATATCTAAAAACAATTAAAAAAAACGGAATTAAATTCATAAATTTCATTTTAGATGTTCCTCCTTGGAGATTAGACAAAAATTACCCGTATAATTCAATATTAAATAATTTTAGACAAAATTTATACCATTTTACTCATAAGAATCAGCTTTTATATGATTGGGTAAATTATTATACTCCTAATCCTAAAAAAAATAAGATTCTTAATTTATTCCCGATATTTTTTCAAAAATTTTTTAATACATATGCTACAAATCAAACAACTTATCTAAAAAATTATCGAAAACTATTAACTTATTCTGATTTAAATTTATCCATTTCAAAATTTACTCAAAAATTGGCGAAAACATATTTAAAAATAGATAGTAATGTTTGTTATCCTTGTGTTAATTCAGATTTATTATTAAAAATACCTAAATATAAAAAAAAATACGATGTCATAAATATTAGTAGAATAGTTCCTCAAAAACATCAAGACCTTATTGTTAAAGCTGCAAAGAAATTAGGATTAAAAGTCGTAATAATTGGTCCATACCATGATAGAAGTATAAAGTTAGATTGCCCACATTATTTTTTATTTAATCAATTAGAAGTTTTTAAAAAACTAAGTGAATCCTCGTTTTATGTTGATGCCTCAGAATTTGAAGGATTTGGAAGAACCCCCATAGAAGCTGCATATCTTGATAAAATTACTATAGCTTCTGATATTTATACTCATAAAGAAATTTTAGGAGATTATCCTATATATTTTAAAAAGAATGATTTTGAAGATTTAATTGAAAAAATGAAAGATGTGATTATTAATGGGAATTTTTTTCTTAATAATGTTGAGATTAAAAAAAAATATTCAATTCAAGCGTTTAAAAAAAGAATATTAAAATATATTGAATCTATATTTAATTAAAATTTTTTACCTAAAACACTAATAATAATCCGCAATTTTTAGAAAAAATTAGATAATATTGCTTATAAATCAAGATAAAATGAAAAAAGTTTTTAATTATTAAAAAAATTACATTAAAGTTATATAAAAAGAGATTATGATAATGAAGATTTTATTTGTAGGAATCTTAAATGTGTTTTGGTCGGATCATATACCTATAGTAAAAGTATTAAAAAGTTTTGGAAATAATGTTTCAATTTTTAATTGTCGAACAATAGCTGTGGAAAAAATGCTAATAAAAAATTCAAGCATGATTGCAAAAACATTAAGAAAATTAAGAAATCAATTAATTGAATCAGAGATTCATAGTACAAAATCGGACGAGAGAATGACAATATATAAAGGTTACGAGCAAAAGAATACTAATTTCATTAACTGGCTTTTTAATCCCCTTATAAAATTTAATGTATGGTATGGTCGTAGAATAATGAATAAAATTTTGCTTAATAAAGTTAAAAATAATAATTACGCCTTGGTATTTTTTGCAAATTCTAAAATAATTAGCTACAGGACAATTTTAAAAATTAATCAATATTCCAAAACTTGGTATTATTTTGTAGATCCAATATCTATTGCTATTGCATTAAAAGCCGAAAGATTTGCCAAATCATGTTTTTGGTCTTCCGCAAGCTTTTCCGATGTTAACAATTTTTTTAATAAAAATGGAGCAAATAGTATTTTACTTCAAATTGGTGCCGATACCAAAATATATTTTCCAAAAAAACAAGAAAAGAATATTGATGTCTTTTTTTTGGGGGCTAAAGATAAAAAAAGAGAATTTTTTATTAATTTTTTATTAAAAAATAATATTCATGTTCAATGTTATGGATATGGTTGGAAAAATGGACCACTTTTCACTAATAACATTGCAGAAAAGTACAGAAATTCTAAAATTATATTGAATTTCGTCAGAAAGGGTTCAGGTTTTTCAATCAGAGTTTTTCAAGCAATGGCAACTGGGAGTTTTTTACTGAGTGAATGTTGCCCAGATCTAAAAAGATTTTTTCAATTAAAAGAACATTTAGATTGTTTTAAAAATCGAGACCAACTTCTTGAAAAAGTATTATATTTCTTAAAAAATTCTGAAGAAAGGGAAAAAATTGCTGAAAATGGATGTAAATTCGTACATAAAAATTATTCTATGGAAGCAATCATGAAAAAAATTTTAAATATTATAAAAGAATAAGCCCTTTCTTTCTAAATACAATATATATTCCCCATTTCACATTTAAATCAACCATTCAAATTATTACAAAAATATATAATAATATACTCAGCTTTGAATTAATTGTTTATGTAATATTCTCCTATACTATAAAATTAAAATAAAAGGGAAAATTTTAATTTATAATGGGTATTAAACGAAATTTATTAAAAAATGCAGTTCAAATTTGGGCAATTAGTAAATTAAATTTAAAAAAATCTCTAAGATTCAAATTAACTTTTGTTATGCGTTTTATTAATCCTTTACTTGCCCTTATAATCCCCCTATTTATAATGGGTTTTATTTTTTCGGGCGGAATTATCTCGAGTGGTGTAAGTATAGGTGTTTTTGGAGCTGAAAATTATATCTCTTTGATTCTCTTAGGCACATGTGGAACAATGGTTGGTGGTTTTTGGAGTATTTATGATCAACAATTTCGTGAAGAAAAAGTGTATAAGACACTTCCTGCATTAATTATAGCACCATTTAATCGTTTTAATCTCTTATTAGGTATATTTTTAAGCCATTTAATTTTGATTTTATTTCCTTTCTCTACAATATTCATTTTAAATCTTATTTTAAGTCCCAATATACCTTCAATTGGGTCGTTATTAGTCATTCTTTTAACATTTTTTTTATATGCTTTGACATTATCTGGTTTAGGATTAGTTTTAGGGGTGCTTGCAATATCAAGGCAAAATTGGAGAACAATATTTTCGTTGGGTTATAGAATAATAGTCATGTTTAATTGCGTAACTTTTCCGAAAGAGATTTTTCCAGAAATTCTAGGCAAATTTATTGATTTAAATCCATTTTTTCATTTTTTCGAATTAAATAGATATATTTGGGTGTTTGATAATATATTTTATCCAGGTAATGGAATTCATTTTTTAATTATTATAATTTGCGCTATTATAAGTCCAATTATTGGAATTATTTTATTTAATCAAATCTATAGTAAATATGGAATAGAAGGAGTCTAGAATTTTGGTAAATAAAATAATAGAAACATTTGATTTGACAAAAGAATATAAAATGAAAAATAAAACGGAACACATAATTGCGATTAATAAATTAAATTTAAATGTTTATAAGGGTGAAATTCTAGGAATATTGGGGCCAAATGGCGCTGGTAAAACAACTTTACTTGAATTGTTATGTACTTTAATCACCCCTACTAGTGGATACGCTCTCGTTAATGGATATAATATACTTAAGGATCAAAGGAAAATTAAGAATTGCGTTTGTTTAATGTTAGGCGCAGAGATGATTCATTATTATGTAACTGGAAGGGATAATCTGACATATTTTTCTAAAATTTATGATATTAAAGATTACAAGAAAAAAATAGCCCAATTAGGAAAAGAATTTGATTTCTCTCGTTGGTTGGATGAATATACTGAATCTTATTCCACTGGTATGAGAATGAAATTGGCTTTATTTCGTACTTTATTGATAGACCGCCCAATTCTTTATTTGGATGAACCAACTGCTGGTCTTGATCCAAAAACAACTAATTATATGATACAAAAAATTTCACTGTTAAAAAAACAGAATAAAACAACCATATTAAGTACTCATAGAATGCATGTAGCAAATTCTTTATGTGATAGGATCGCTTTAATTAAAGATGGAAAGATTATAAAAGTAGATACTACAAGCAATTTAAAGAAATTAATTACTGAACACTTAATAATTGAAATCGATATTAAAGAAAATAAAAATCATTTATTGAAAGATTTAAATAGTAGTAATTTTGTAGAGAAGATCATTAATAAAGAGGATAGTTTTATAATCCACTTAAAAGATAATAGTTATTATCAAGAATTATTTGAAATAGTAAAGAATTATAAAATATTAAAATTTAATGAGAGAGAAGCTTCATTAAATGATGTATTTACAACTTTATTATAATCTAGATTTAAATTTTCTAATATCTTCTTTTTTTAAGTAAATATAATTTTTAATATGCAAAAACAAATCGAGTTAATACAGTTCGTAATAATATAGGTAATCTTAACAAGTTAGATTTGTTTAAAGAAAGCAATCATTAAATAACAATGACAGATTCAAATGTTATTTAATTTAATTGAGAAATAAAATTTTTAAAAAAATCTATTAATAAATTTTTGCAATATTTCAGGCTTGAATTTCAATTTAAAGAATATCTAAATAATTTTAGATTAATTCATTATAAACTTTATTTGTTAATTTAGTTACTCTTTCCCATGAAAAGTTCTCAGATATAAATTTAAAGCCATTTTCTCCTAATAGTTTTTCTAACTTTTCATCAGTAATTATTTTTAATATTTTATTTTTTACATCCTCCCAATCATTAAAACGTGTTAATAAGCCAGAAACTTTATCTTTTATTAATTCAGGAACGGGACCTATATTTGGTGCCACTATTGGGCAATGGGCAGCTCCAGCTTCCAATAATGGTATTCCGAAACTTTCACTTTTATTTGTTGGAAAAACAAATACATTAGCTGCTAAATACCCACCAATAATATCATCCCTTGTTGGATTTGTAATAAAAAATACATACTTATTCAAATTTAAAGAATATACCAACTTTTTTAGTTCTAATTCATATTCAACATCAAAGCTTTCCCCAATCAATATCAACTTAGCTTTTGGTATTTCCTTAATGATTTCAGGCATTATTTTAATCAAATCATGAAGATTACGATAACCTCGTAAGATCCTACCCACATAAACTATTAATTTTCCTTCAATTTTAAATTTCTTAAAGAAAAGGTCTTTTAATCTAAGATCAGAAAATTTTTGTAAATCAACGCCATGAGGGATCACTCTTATTTTTTCTTTTTTTGCACCCATCGCTCTAGTCCAGATAGCTTCATATTTTGAATGAACGATAATAATATCTGGTGCATTTATTGTAAAATTTTTCATAAATATATCATATAAACGAATAAGTCTTGTATTGGTCATTTCCTTAAAGACTTTTAATCGCGTTAAATCTCTCATATTTCCATGAGTTGTAATAATAAACGGTTTTTTTCTGATTTTTGAGAGAAAACTTGCAAGATCTGTTTGAAATGTACGATACGTGTGTGCATGAATTATATCATAATTAAATTTTAATCCGTTTGTAAATAACGATGGCGTAATCCAATAATGAGAACCTTTCAATTTAAAAATTATTGGATATCGATGCACTTTTATACCAAAAATTTTTTCATAACGTGGCAATGTATTTGACACTAAATTATGTTTAAAGATATTAGTGGTAAAAACCCTTACATCATATCCCATTTTGGCTTGATTTTTTGATAAATTAAATGTATGAGTTACTGGACCACCATATCCAAATGCTGGATAGAAAAATGGAACTATCCTTAAAATTTTAAATTTTGTCATGATTAGATAATAGACATCTATTTCTTTTCTTTTTAGTATAAAATGCTATAAAATTAAGTTATTATAAAAGAATATAAAATGAAAGTTAAAAATATATCTCTAATTGTCCAAGGGTTAGTTAATTTCATCCTTTTAACAATGAAACATTAAATTAAAAGAAAGATTCAAAAATTCAAAAATTTATTTTAAATTTTTTGGTGAATTTAATATACTTTAGTAATATGAAAGTTTTAACATGCAATATTGAGGAATGTTGAGTGAAATTGAGTAATAGGGTGATTATATAATAATTATGGCATCATTTAGTCTCATGAACTTTAACAAACCCAATATAGATTTTTATATTGGAAAAATTGATATATGAACATTAAAAATTTTTTATTAAACATTAAAAAATGTATAATTATCATTGAAAAGTAATAATTAAATTATATAGATAAAAAGTGTAAGTAATATATATAATTCATTGAAAAAGATTGGAAATATGAATCAAATGACTATAAATGAGGGAGGGGATTTTGCATTAAAAGAATCAACTGAGGCTCCAAGAATTCATTCCATTGATTTCTTACGTGGATTAACAATTATATTTATGATGATATGGCATACATATCGATATTGGCTCGTGGGGAGTTATGATCCGAGAGGAATACTTCATTTTTGGTTTAATTTTTTGGGGATGATTGCAGGACCATTATTTTTAGTAATCTCAGGAATAAGTCTTCATATTCTAATAAAAAGGAGAAGATTTAAAAAAAAAGATAATAAACAAATATTTTTTGAGATTGTAAAACGATGTATCTTTATTTTTGGCGTTGCGACCGTGTTGAGCAATGTTTTATCGTGGACCTTTTCTTTAGAAGGAAGCTTTTTAAAATGGAGTTTGTTTCAAGGAATAAGTATCGCTCTTTTTTTAGGTTTTTTCATTGATAAACTTAGAATAGAATTGATATTTACAATAATGGTAATTGGTTTTGTATCAACTTACTATTATAATTCTGGTTTTTTATCAATTTTACTTCTTTTATTTACTGGATCGTTTGAACCCTTTCCGTATTTAAATTATTTTCTGATGGGATTAATTCTTGGTAAGATATTTTTTGATAATAAAAAATTAGCTAATGCAAGAATTTTTTATATCTTGTTTTTAATAGTTGGAATTTCAATCTTTTTTGTTGGTTTTATTTTTGATTCTCTATTTGTACGCTCTAATATGAGTACTGTTTTTAAGAATTTTTTAACATTTAATGGATTATTCTTAATTTTACTTGTTCTTTCTCGATATTTTTTAGATAAAAGGTCTAAATCGCCTATTATAATATATTCTCTTGAACAATGGGGTAAAATATCATTTTCAATTTATTACATACATTTAGGAATAATATATGTAGGAATATTTATATTCACGACTTTTTTAGGTGATTTTTATACAAGTGGCTTTCCATTTCCTGTGCTTCTTACACTTTTGATTGGATTAATAATATTAATTGAAATTTTCAGATTAATTTGGTTAAAATTTCATTACATTTTAGGGATTGAATGGTTAATGAATATAATCGTCAAAAAGTCATTATTTAAGGAGCATAAAAAAATAAATATACACCTACTTAAAAAAGGAAAAATTGAGGCAGAATCCCAGAGGTATATTTCATGAATAAATTTTAGAGGAAAAATACGATGTTGCTTAAAAAAAAAAGAAAATTGAGTTTATTCATAATCGCCGCAATTATTTTTTGCGCTGCATTTTCATTTTCTTTGAATAATATTCATTTAGTAGATAATTCAATAACCATTCAACCTTCTTCAAATGAAGATGATATTATAGAATTTTGGAAATCAGAAATCGACAGAGTTTATAATTTATCTTTAAATATTAGATTTGATAGTCCTAAATTTTTTTCATATACAAATCCATATACAAAAAAGAAGTATACATTTAATAAAACAGTAATTCTATTTGATTCACCGAATTGGGTTGGAGCCTCTAAACCAAATATAACATTACATGGTTATTTATTTCTCCCAGAAGATGTGAAAGAGAATAATCCTGGATGCTTAATAATGCATGATATCAACGCACGGGCATCTAGTGTATTTCATTTAGCTTGTCCATATTTAGAAAAAGGTTTTATTGTATTATGTTATTCTCATCCAGGACACGGAGAATCAGAGGGAGCAGAGCCAACTCCTGATAATTTATTTTTTGAAGGAGAATTTAATGAAAATTCTCATATATACCTAACAATTTGTGGCGCAATTCAAGCACTTAGAGTATTAAGGGAAAATCTTACAGTGGTTGATAATTCTAAAATAATAGTGACAGGTCATTCGTATGGAGCTATGTGTGCGATGTACCTATCGGGAATATGTGGAGATCTATTCGCAGGGGCTTTACCTTACGGAATGGTTGGTGATTATGAAAAATCCACTGAAGATCCTACTAAGTTGATGTTTTGGGTTATGGGAAAAAAAAGAGATTCATTCTATTCGTTACCATATGAAGATGTATTTTCCAAAATTGATCCAATACACTATTTAAAATCAGATAAAGTCCCCCCAATTTTATGGCAAGTAGGCACAAATGATGAATTCTTTACAATCAATAGTATTAATGGAACATTCAATAACGTCCAAAAAGACGAGGTATTTCTCCAAATACATCCAGACGGACATCACAGTCTTACTAATTTAGAAAATACCACAAAATTTTTTATAGATTACATAATAAACAATGGTTCTTCTCCAATAAAATTTACAGTGAGCGACAATTCAAAACAATCTAGCCTAATAGGAGATATATTGGAAATAGAGACTGATGTAGATTCTGATTTGGATTTAAAGTCCGTTGAAGTATGTTATAAATATCTCAATATAATTGGCTCGACTTGGAATACATTTAATCTTGTGAAATCTAATGATGGTAAGTGGAATGGGACTCTAAACCCCGGGATTGTAAACTCACGCGTAGAATATTATATTATTGCAACCTTAGAAGGAAGTGATAATATTTGGTTTTGTTCTGAGATACACACTTCAGGAATCCATGTAAGCAATTTTACTGTATTATTCTACATATTATTTTTTTCAATTATTTGTGCTCCGGCAATATTTCTAATGTGGAGAAGATATAATAATGATGTTCGAAGGTTAGAAGAAAAGTTTCAATCTGTGGCTAGAAAAAAAATATTCATTGAATTTTCTCTAATTGGAATAATGGAAGTCTTTTTTGTAATTAGCATGTTTCTACCGTTAGTTGTATTTAAAACTAGTGAGGTGGAATGGACTAATATATATTTTTTTAATAATATATATACTTGGGGTCAATATTTTGGGAGCTTTGCTCCTTATACAACCGCAATATTTATTATTACATTTATTCTATATTTTCATTTGAGTATTTTGAAACCAATGCTCTCAACGGTATTTAAACTTTTCCTTCCAATGTTGTTAGGTTTAATGTTATCACAAGCGTTTGCTAATAATAATAATCCAAATCATTTAGCTAATAATTTTGGACAAGTCTATCTCGGAGAAACATTTTATATAATGCTCGTGACCGCTATTTCACCGCTTATTTTAGGTATCTGGAAACGTACATATCAAACTGAACTCGGAATAAGAAATCCTAAGGCAAACTTTTATAATATAGATCGATGGCTCGGAATAAAAATGAACCTTATTAAAGTAGGAAATCAATCAGAGATTGAGGAAAATAAAAAGATCTCAAACTTTTGAAAATTAATAATTTCATTAATAGAAAATTATGATTTTAATTGGATTTATAAAATCGATATAATTATCTAATCTTTACATAAATTAATTTAAATAATACTATTAAAAAGAATATAATGAAGTATAAAAAAATATTTTTGATTGCACAGATCCTAATTATCTTTTTTTACTCATTAATGACTATTTTTTCGATAATAATATTACCAGTAAATGTAATTTTAGGTTTTCTTTGTATTTTGTTTTTGCCAGGATATAATCTAATAAATTTATTAAAGCCAGATTCTGACATAATAAAAAAGGTGGGATACGCTACATTTCTCAGTCTTTTAATAGGAAATATTCCTATGTTCTTCATTTATGTGATAGGTTATAGCATTGTTCCTATTGGAGAAAATTATGGGTTCTGGTTCTGGCCTGAAATGGTAATAATAATTATTCAAATAATAAATATTATCTTAATTTTAGTAGATTTAATCATAAATAAGAATCGTATCAAAAAAGATGAGACTTATAATTATTTTGAGTTAAAAAAAGAAGATTTTAATATTAGAACTTTTTTAATAATCATAGGTTTTATTGTATCGTTAACATTTTTATGTATTACGACTTGTTTTAGTGATGTAAGTGATAATGATTATTTAACTGTTAGACAGGATTACACTTGGAATTTTACATTTTTTTACCGAGTTCCATTCTTGTTTTATATATTTTTAGGAAGTACACTAATAAGTTTGACTCTTATTATCTTTTATGTTAAAAATAGATATTTAATACTTTTTTGTTTATCCGCATTTATATATTGTTTATTAATACTTCCATATCTTCAAATTGGGAATTATTTTGGACAGGATACATGGGTGTTAGATAAAAGATACGAGATTTATCTTCATTATGGTTTTAGTGGATACAAGAACTATTGTTTTTTTTTAGAGAGTTATTCACCCTTAAGATATACAACACCTCTGTTTACTTCAATATTATTAATAAATGGTTTTGGTTTAGAAATAAAATTTGCACTAATGTTCCTTTATCCATTAATTTTTATTTTTATTCCCTTCTTCTTTTATTCAGTTTTCCAGCAGTTTTCAGAAAAAAGTGATGAAAACCAAAAAAAAATACTACTTTTAACAATTTTGGCAGTTACTTCACCTTTAACAGTTAAATATGCTCATTCTGCTACGTCAGTCGTTATTGGGTTATTTATTTTCTATATTTTGGTAATAGAATTTTATGTTTGGACATATAAGCATAAATATCAATTAAAACATATGTTTTTTATTATTATTCTTTATTTCTTTTTATCTATAACACATTTCGAGGAATCTATATATTTTATTTTAATAATAATTTTTTACAGTATTTATTATATCTTTATTAATATTCAAAAAGCAAAAAAAAATAAGGAAATTGAGTCAATATCTAAAAGATTTCTTTATAGAAATACATTCCTTTTATTCATATTGCTAACGATTTTTTTACTGACCCAAGAATTTTTTGGGTGGGTTTTTTATTATTTATCGCAATTTGAAGACGTACAACTTCTTGATATAGTTTCTCAGTCTTATTTATCCACCAAAATTACAATACCATTAATTTTAGATGGACATTATCAAATTAGCCTTTTTTTTGGAGGGATTGTATTTATTGTATCAGCTTTATATTTCCTAATATTATATATCTCTTTTTTCAAACTTACTTATATCTTTGAAAAATTATATAAAAAATTCGTCGATATTTTGATAAAAATCCATAATTTTTTTAAAAAAGTAATTTCTATAAAAATAATTCAAATTACCATACCTATCATAATAATTATAATAATGATTATTTTCGATATTTTTTATTTTCCATTTCTTCAAGAAGAAGGATTACTTATATTATTCGAAATAGTATTAAGTTTTTCGTATATTATTTTTAATATTTTTCTATTCATTAAAGGGATCATTTTTTATAAAATTCAAAATAAAAAAGAAAATTATTTTCTTTTATCAATTATTGCATGCAGTTCATTGATATTGATTTTAACCTTAATTGGAAATTTATACTTTGCATTTAGCATTTTAAATGTTAAATATATTACTTATTTTATTTTTTTTAATTTGATAATTATACAAAACTATTATTTTAAAGACTTTATAAAGAAGAAAACACTATATCTAATGATTCTGATAATACTCACCCTATTTTTCGGAGTAATCTACAGTTTAAAAGAATTGAGATTTGGATAACAAATTTATATCTATAAAAAATATTATTTTTTTTATTTTTAAAACATCCTTCATTACGTAAATTACAATGCTTATTAAAATAATGATTATCGCTGGAACTCGTCCAGAACTTATAAAATTAGCCCCTTTAATAAGACTTATAGAAAAGGATCAAAATTTATCATTAATATTTATTTATAGTGGCCAACATTATGATACAAATTTATTTACTAATTTAATCAATGAACTTGAATTGCCACAACCAAGCATTGATATTCACGTCGGTTCTGGATCACACGCATATCAAACAGGAACAAATCTCATAGAAATCGAAAAAATTATATTGAAATATAATCCAGATATTGTAATATCAGAAGGAGATACGAATACAGTTTTAGCAAGTGCTTTGGCAGCCAGAAAATTGAATAAATGTTTTATGCATCTAGAGGCTGGTATTAGATCTTTTGATGAAAAAATGCCAGAAGAAGTTAATAGAATCCTTATAGCTGATTGTTCGATGTATCACTTAGCACCAACAGAAAGGGCAGCAATTAACTTAAGTTTTGAAGGAATACCTCCTGATTCAATCTATATTGTTGGAAATACAATTGTAGATGCAGTTTTGCAAGCTAAAAATTTTGCAGAATCTAAATCTAAAATTTTTAATAACATAAAGATCAAAAAAAAGAACCCCATTGTTTTAATAACTCTTCATCGACCTGCAAATGTTGACGTTGAAGAAAATATCAAATTATTTTGTAATACCTTAATAGAATTAAAAGATTTCCAATTTATTTTTCCGATTCACCCAAGAACGATGAAAAATCTTAAAAAATTTAAGTTATTAACTAAATTGGAAAAAAATACAAATGTTTTAATTACAGATCCTTTAAAATATCTAGATTTTATAAAAATTTTTATCAATTCTCTGTGCGTTCTAACAGACTCTGGAGGAATTCAAGAGGAAGCTTCAATTCTTAAAATTCCGTGCATAACTTTACGAAATAATACAGAACGTCCAGAAACTATTGAGTATGAATCTAATATTTTAGTAGGAATGGATATGGAAAAATTAAAGACTCAATTATATCAAATAAAATCAGATCCAAATTATTTAAAAGGAAAAGCTGGGCCAAATCCATTTGGAGATGGAAAAACTTCCAATAAAGTTATTGAAATAATTAAAAAACTATATATGGATAATAAATTGGAATTTAAATCTTCAAAATTATGGAAAAATATACCTTCAAGAATTTTAAAAAAAATTGAAAATCAGCAAGATCAAATATCTGTCAAAAACTATGAACTTCAAAATAAAACAAAAATTCAACTAATATTTGATAAAAATGGAATTCCTCACTTCCCATCTAAAAATAGAGTACTTAACAAACATGATTTAATAACTATTAAAAATCAATTGCCAATGAAATAATCTTAAAGGAATTAAATAATTTTATTAAAATAACACCTTTCCTTTAGCTATAAAAAAAATAGAAGTGGTGTATTTTTTATTAATATTTTATGGATACCACATTCCACATGGTTAAATATTTCAGCAACAACACGAGATCAGTATTTAATACAACATCTTAAAGATAAAAATGAAATTCACGTAATTCAATATACCCAACCTTATGAAAATAAATTATTAAGTTTTATAAATCCGAAATTCTTAATAGATTCTTTAAGAGATTGGGCAATTTTTAAAGATGGAATTTATCATCATCATATAAGACATATTTATTTTACAAGATTTAATCAAGCATTAAAATATAATAATCGAATTTTTAAAAAAAAAATAAAAGAAATAGTGAAAAATTACAATATAGAGGTTATAATTTGCGGTCCTAATCATTATCTCCATGGATATCCTCCTTTTAATATTTCAATCCCCATAGTTTTTGATTATTTGGACTTTCTTCATGATTTTAATGATATGAATAAAGAAAATATTAAAATTCTTATGGAATATTACAAAAATGCTACAAAAATATTATGCATTTCGCATACCCTAATAGATTCTATTCCGCCTCAATATAGAGAAAAGGCAGAATATCTGCCTAATGGTGTAGATCTTAATTTTTTTAAATCATATAAGTATTTTGAAAAAGAGAAAGAGACTAAAATTATTAGTCTAATTGGGTTAAGTGTGTCAAAATCTCTATTTTATTTAGATATATTTCCAAAAATAAAAAAGGAAATTGATAATATTAAATTAATGTTAGTTGGAGGAGGTGTTAGACTTCCAATGGTAAAAAAATATATAAGTAAAAAGAAAAACAAATCTGATTACATTTTAACAGGTTATATTCCTTATAAACAAATTAGGAAATATTTTTTTATGTCAGATGTAGGATTATACCCAACATTACAAAATCTCTATTATGATTCTGCTTGTCCAATAAAAATAATGGAATATTCTGCAAGTAATAAACCTATTGTATCAACGGGTTTAAAAGAACTTAGGATTCTAAATTTTCCAAATGTTTTTTTAGCAAAACCAAATGCAGAAAATTTTATAGAAAATATTAAAAAAGCTCTTAATTATGAAGGTCCATTTCCGAATTTAGAGGATTTCGACTGGGGTAATTTATCAAAAAAACTGGAAAAAATTATTCACAATATCTAACTTTTTTATTTCTTAAAAAATAATATATTATACATTGAACTTTCGATAAAAGGTTTATTCGAAAACATATAAAATGTGATTTCTTTGTGAAAATAACAATTGTTTCCCCAGTATTCCCATATCCAAACGCGGGAATATTTGTAGGAATTGAAAGATATATTCAATATTTATCATTAAGTCTTAAAACATTGGGAATAAATGTTCAAATCATAACCTCTTTTTGGAATGGGGGTTCTAAATATGATAATTATAAGGGAATACCTATCATTAGAGTTCTAGATTCTAAAAAAGTCCTGGGTAAATTTGGGTCGTTTTTTAGACTGAATAATATAACTTTAGGTTTGAATTTATTATCAAAAAGAATTTATAAACGTTATTTTAATTCAAATCTCGTTATCCTTGCTCAACCATTTGGGTTTACAAGATTTTTGAAAATTAAAGGTGTTCCTACTATTTCTATTGCTTATCATTATAATGATCCTCAAACACTTCAAGAACATTTTGAATTTCATCCATTTCATTTAATTCAGAAAATACAATTAAAAATTCATAAAAATGTAGTGGCTATTTCAGAAGCAACAAAAACTACATTCATTTCTAAGTATCACCTTAATGGAGAAAATATAAAAGTAATTTCAATTGGAGTAGATGATAATCGATTTAATCCATCGAACTTCTCAAAAAAAATACAAGAAAAATATGGGACAAATTTATTGCTTTATGTTGGTCCATTTGAACCAAGAAAAAGAATTCCAATTTTGTTAAAATCGATGCCTATAATAATTAAAAAAATACCCAATGTTCATTTAATACTAATTGGAAAGGGGCCTTTTTTAAATTATTGTAAAAAGTTAACTAAATCTTTAGGAATTCAAGATCATGTTTCTTTTTTAGGTTTCATCAGAGATGAGGAACTCTTAAAATATTATGCTTCAAGTACATTATTTGTTTTCCCTTCTGAAATAGAAGGTTTTGGGCAAGTTATTTTAGAATCAATGGCAAGTGGAACTCCTGTAATTTGCGCAAATAAATTACCTATGTCAGAAATCATAAAAAATGGAGGTATAACTTTTAAATTAAATGATTCAAATGATCTCGCAGAAAAAATTATTGATTTATTAGATAATAAAGAAAAAAGATTATTATTAAAAAAAAACACAATAGATACAATTAAAAAAAAAAATAATTGGCTCGTTATTGCAAAAGAATTTATAGAATATGCTAAATCACTTAAAAAAAATTAGAAAGCTGAGATATTCCATGGAAGAGACTATATCAATAATTATTCCAGCATGGAATGAAGAAAAAACTATTTCCGAAACCTGTATTTTTCTTAATAAACTAAAATTACCTTTTAAATATAATGAATTAATTTTTATTGCTGGAGGTAAAGATAATACATACAGGATTTGTAAAGAAATTAGATTAGAAAATTTTAATGAGATTTTCACGCTCAAGCAGGAACCTAGAGATTTCAAATCTGGTGCATTAATTAAAGGAATAAAAAAAGCAATAGGAAACAATATTATTTTAATTGATGCGGATACATTAGTTCCATCAAATTTAGTAATTGAAATTGTTAACTCGTTAAAGAAATTTGATGCTGTTATGTGTGATTATTTACCTAAGATACGAAAAGGTTTTATGTACGATTATTATATAATAAATAAATTGATTTCAGTAAAAAACCCAAAAAAATTATCTTCTTTATTTGGTGGAGCTACCATCTCTTTAAGAAGGGAAATTATTGAAGAAATTGGGATTAATAATTTATTTACAAGTAAAAGTAGAGCTGGAGTTGATTATTATATGAGTTTAATTTTAAAAAAAAATAAAAAGAGTATGGGATTTGTAAGAGATGCTCATGTGATCACTCCAAGATCAAATAATATTAAAGGATTTTTTAAAAATAACAATCGTTGGATTTCTGCCTTTTTTGATTTGCATCAAGAAAATAAAAGGATTATTTTAACTGAATTAATCTTAAGTATTTTATTTTCTTTATTCCCTCCAATTATCTTTTTTTATATTATTAGTAAAATGATTGGAATTTATGAAGAGAAATATCTAAAATTAAAATATTTATTTCTAATGTTTTTTTTTGAATATCTAAATAATATCATGAATTTTAAAACCTTTATCAGAAAGTTAGCTGGAAAATCCAAACCAATTGGACATTTCAAAGGTTCTAGATAATTTTTTTTTTTAAGAATTACCATTTTTTTCTCTTTGGAGTTAAATAACCAATCACTGGGGGTATTGCTGAGATAAAAAACATCAAAGGAACTATTTTAAACGCTTTTTTATAATTAAAATTCTTTTGTAGTTGAGTATTTACTTTTATACTATTTTTTTTCAACTTGAAGTAATTTTTAATCAGAACAAAAATAAATACTGCAATCCATGGTAATAAGAACAACACCAGATATAAAAAATCAAAAAATAGAATCCCAAATATTATGACTAAAAGAGGATAGAATAATTTAAATAGCCCAATTACAATAGATATCAAGATTTTTGGAATATTTTTTTTATTTAAAGCGAGTAGACCATTTCTTGCCCATCGGATTTCTCTTTGTATAAATTTTTTTAAATTATTTAAATAATATTCTGTATAAACATAAATATCTTTGAAAAAATAGACTTGCTCTCCTTTTTTATTAAATTGTATTCCTAAATATTTATCATCTTCAATTTTTATATTTTCATCAAAATTTCCAATTTTATTTATGAAGATTTCTTTTCTGAATGCTGCATTAGCACCACACAATTTTCGACCTAATATAATTTCTGATTGCCCAAAGTTAATAATAGAATTTCCTTTCATTAAATTGCAATATTCCGCTAAAGAGGATTTACTCTCTTGAAAAGGAAGATGGTAGCCTGTTATTACATTATATTTCTTATTTTGAAATATTTCATTTATTTTGTTTAACCAATTTTTTTGATAAATACAATCAATATCGGTAAGTATAATAATATCTCCATCAGATTCTTTTAGACCTATGTTTAATGCCTTATTTTTATGCGGAATTTTTTGTTCAAGAACTTTAATTTTATCTGGATTTTCTTTTTGTAACTTCAGGGCAATATTATAAGTTTGATCAGAGCCTCCAGCGACAATTATGATTTTATAATTATTATAATTATTTTCCAGAAGAGATTTGATTCCATTTTCAATATACTTTTTAGCATTCCATGCAGCAATCAAGATTGACAGATTATATTCAATTTTTGGCATTATATTTTTGCCTTATTTTTTTAATAATAATATTTATTTGGAGGGTAATAATATTTAATATCTTATAATCCTTGAAAAAGTTTGAATAAAATCATTTATTTTAATTGTTTTTGGTAATCTTGTTAATAAATTTTATAATTAAGATTTATTTTTTATTTTCCACTTGCGATTTAAATTTTTCGATAAAAATTTCGTATAAATCTACAATATCACAATTAAATCGATTTATAGAAAAAGATTCGGCTGTTTTTTGCGCAGCTTGACTTGCTAAAATTAATTTTTTATCATCAGATAAAGCTTTCTCAATCATCTTTCCTAAAACATTCGGATTGTTAGGTTTTACCAACCAACCATTTTCATTATGTTTTATCATCTCAGGAATACCTCCAATATTTGTTCCAATTACAGGAACGCCACAGGCCATTGCTTCTAATACAACAACTCCTTGTGGCTCTGATAATGATGGTACTACAACCAATTTAGCACGTCGAATAAATTGAGGTAGTAATTTATGGTCCACCCATCCTTGAAATTTTATATTACAGTGTAAATACTTGGCTTTATGTTCCAAATTCTTATATAAATAACCGTCCCCAATAATTAAGATATTTCTATTCTTAGATAGATATTTACTCGCCTCCAATAAAACATTAACACCTTTTTCAATGGAAAGACGACCAAAATATAAAATATCAATATCTTTAATATTATCCTTATCTGGGTGGAATAATTTTGTGTCAATAGAATTGTGTCTTACAAATGTATTTTCTACTTTAGCACCCTCCATAATTGCCAATTTTTTTATATAACTAGAATTTGCAATTAAATAGTGAATATTTGATAAAGCATATTTGGTTGAATGTTTATATAATTGAGTAGTAAACCAATTATATGGGTTACTAAATGAAGCAATCCTGTCATTTATTAACTCTTGAATAACCCAAGCGCTTGGGATTTTATTTTTTTTAGCGAAACGAGCTACAGCGTAACAGGCAGTCGATAAATGACTTATTATTAAATCAATTGGTTCTTTTTTATTTAAAGTTTTAAGTAAATTATAACATTGAATAGTAAAAGACAATTCACTTGAAACCTTACGTAATGAAACTTTGGGGATGGGTTTATGAAGGTAAAGCAATTTTAATGGGATAATATATAAATTATTTTTAAATTCTTTAAATGAGTTTAGATATCTTTTATGTTTAAAATCTGTAATGACTAAAACACGATGTCCGGCATTTAATAATGCTTTTACTTCTTCTCTCGCACGTCTCATTACAGCTCCGCGACCAAAAAAACTTAAACAAATTTGGATAATCAATATTGAACACAGAGAATATTTCTATTTTTTGATTTTAATTAAAAATGTATAAAGATAATGTAATAACTTTCAATTTCAATATCGGTCATTACTTAATTTCTTATATTGATCTAATCATATAATATAAATAATTTTAATTCAATTTTATGACATTTTGTATTGATTAATTTTTAGGTCAAAAATAATATATCTCGTTGTTGGAGCAAGGCCAAATTTTATGAAGGTTGCTCCTTTAATACAACAGTTGCGTAAAGAAAATATTAACTTTCAATTAATTCATACAGGACAAAAATGTAGTATCACTGCTTCTAACCAATTTTTTACTAATATACAATCTGCATCGGAATAAGCTACAAAATCACCTTTTGCAAGTTCATATCCTAAATTCCGTGCATGAGAAATCCCCTTTTTTTCGGTTGTTTCTATAGTTATTGAAATATTTTTATTCTTTTTTTTGTTTTTTTGCAATATTGTTAATGTATTATCGTCCGAACCGTCATTTATGACAATTATTTCTTTATTTTCATAAGTTTGATTTATTAAACGATAGATACAAGATTCAATGGTGCCTTCCATATTTCTAACACCGACAACAATGGAAATTGATGGTTGATCATTTAATTCTTCAGATATTATTAACCATATTTTAGTTTTCGAAAACTAATATTTAAACCACCAATTATCATTATAAAAAAGAGGACAAAGAAATATTTATATTTCTTTTTACTGAGATCATCAAAATAATTGGCTTTTATTAGAAATATATTAAAAAAAATTATAATATAAAGTAATTTTTGTAAATCATATAAGATATAATCTGGTCTATTCGAAAATAAACCAAAAAAACCAAATGAAGCTGTCAAACTAATTATTATAATAAGAAAAAAATATTCATATAGTCTATTTATTTTATAAAATAATAGGTTTTTACAAAGAATAAACATTTGAATAATATAGAAACTATATATTAAAGGAATTTCCAATAAAATAAAGATTCCTTCAAATTGTAAAAACTTAAAAACAAAGAAATTTAAGAATAAGATTGCAAAAACCAAAAATAGTATTATAAAAAATTGAAATAAACGCGTAGGTCTTTTCTTTAAAATAAAATCTTGAATTTTTTTTAAAATCTTATAAAAATAAACTCCGAATTTTTCTAATTTCGGTTTATTCAATTTTATTATATAATATAGAAAATACAGTAAAAAGGGGATTAAAACACATATTATTAGCATAAAAACGCTTAAATTTATAAAATTTTCAAAGATAAAAGGAAAAGAAAGAAATTTTGAATCTGAATATAATGTAAATATTATATTAAATAGTGGAATACTATCAAAAAAAGAAATATAGTTAGAGAAATATCCTAAAAATTCTTGGCTTATATAATACAATAATACTAAGATACCAAATAATATGCAATATCTTTTGAAAAAAGAAGTATCTTCTTCATTTTTTGATAGTAAAACAGTAGTGCTTAATTTCTTACTTTTAATTATAATAAAAAAAAATTCAACTACAATAAAGATGGGTAGATAATACAATGCTTCTTCAATATGTGTAAAGCATAGAAATAAATATAGAAAAATAACAATTACGAAATATTTTATACTTAAATCTTGATTCCTAAAAATAATATAAAGCAGAAAAATCAAAACAAGAAAAATAATAAACCCTATCACTGTAGTAGTAGCCGTATGACTAAGCTTTAAGAAAAAAGGATTAAAAATAGAAAAAAAAGTTAAGATTTTCATATTTTCTTCATTCATTTTCTCATGATTTGAAATGTTTTCAAGCAGACCGTAAATAAAGAAAGGGGTTAAACATACACTTAAAGGATATAAAAAGCTCAATGAAAAAAAGATATCCATTCCAGTGAGATTAACCAATAAGATTCCATAAAATGTACTTGTAGCATATCTTAACTCCCAAGTTTCTAAAGATACAGGATCAATTATAATATTTAATCCATAGCTTTGTACTGGAGTTATTCCAAAAGTATTATAATAATGAATTGATTCTTCTAAAAAAATAGCATCTAACGAGAAAAAATCTCCAATTTGTAAATATGGAATAATTAATTGAACAAATAAAAATACACAAACGAAAGAAAGAAATACTATTTTATTTTCAAATTTAACCGCAAAAAAAATTAATAATATTATCGCTAAAGAATAAAAAATATAAAAATAAAAATCACAATTCAAGAAAAAAGTTAAGTTTGCAGAATACTGATAAAGAATTTGATCTCTTGGTAATGAAACCCTGTTAAGATAAACGTTAAAACATAACAACATTAAATCTAAAATAAAGATCAATGCTAAAATAATGTAGAACTTATTTTTTTTAAATTGAAAATAGAACTTTTCTTCTTGTTTATTAAAAGTTGTAGAAGTTCTTATTTTATTATCATTATTCCTTAAAAAATTTAAGAGATTTAAAAGAAATGAAATAATAGAAAATAAAATTACCAAAAACTCTATATTAAAGAAAAATGGGTTGCCATTTAAGAAGGATACTCCAATAATATAATATATCAACATAATTAAAATATCTAACCCTAAACTGAATATAGAACATAATCCTAACCGCAATTTTAATGAAAAATCGGGAAATAAAAGTTCAATTAAATTATATCCGGGGATAAACAGGAGAAAGATTATACCAAAAATTGTTTTTAAAAACAACAAATTGGAAAATCCAAAAAATAATATCAAATAAACAATAATAAAAAGAAATTGAAGAATAAACGTAATTTTTTTTTTTTCCAATAATTTAAACCCTCAATTGTGATGAATCACGTTCTTTTTATAAATATATATTTGAAATGTTAAAAAAATTTTGAAAAAATTCTGTTAATTTTTATGTCAAGATAAGCGAGTAATTTCCTTCATAAGGATTAAAATCAGAAAGATTTAATCTCCAAATTTATTTAATTACCATTCACTATAGTTTAATTCAAAACTTAGATTCATGAAATAGTTATGTTGTCTTTTAAATAGAAAAGATAAATGTTATAAGGTTCTTTTGTAAAAGGTCTCCAATATGTCCAATTTTGAAGCATCAAAAAGGAATTGTTATCTATACTCATAAATTTAATTAAAATTGGATTATGATAACTATCAAGGATAATATAATCAACTTTATTATAAGTATATATAGCAGTATTATCTGAATTGTTAATATAAGCAAATCTTAAATTCAATAATTTTTTTGAGCTATAGAGATAACTTAGAAACTGTTGATAACCCCGATCACCAGTAGCCTTAAATTGCGAATCGTCAAAATAATACCATTGAGCAGTTGGATCAAGAAATTTTCGATCATTCATAATAGGATGATAATAAATTTGACCACAATCCGAATATGGAGAAGCAACATATAAAGAATCGGGATTAGTATTATCCCTTAACCAATAATATATATTTAAATTGGCTTCCGGGATATATTCATAATGTGTATTTAGATTATACCAATTTATTATATGATATGATGAAAAAATTAGCGTTACTCCAATAAAAGAAAATTCAAAAAATTTTTTATATTTGTTTAAATTAATTTTTTTCTTATATTCCAATTGCCCCAAATATTTAATAATAGCATTAAAACCAAAGGGGGCTAAAAATAAGCATGCTAAATCAATATAAATAAAATATCTATACCACAGATATGGAATTGTTGAAAACCAATACCATATAGGTAAAAAAATGCAAATCAATATTAATAAAACTTCTAATACCCAATAAAAGGGTAAAGCATTTAATAGATTATAATGATTTTTAACATTTCTATTTAAAGATTGCTCTGATTCAATTGAATTTAAAAAATTTTTTCCATTTTTTTTAAATTCTCGAACTATGAAAACTAATAAAATTAAGCTTAATAATACAACATGGGGCCCCATTAGAAAACGAAACCAATTATTTAATGGAGGAGGGAAAGACCTCAATTCATAATCAACCAAGGAACTTTGTAATTTAGAATAAAGATCAAGAAATCTTTCAAAATATGTAGGTAAAAATAGTATTGGAGTAAAAATAATAATAACCCCTCCAATAATTATGATAAAAAAGAGTATAAAAATAAAGAGATAAATAAAAAATTTCTCTTTAATTTTTTCAATTAATCTAATCCTTAATCCTTTATAACTAAACTTAATTAAAAATAGAATTATTAGATTACAAGCAATACCCATTAAGAATAATAAAGCTGTAGCCGTATGAAATAAATATATAAAAACTATACTTATTCCAAAAATTAGATAAGAACGACTTTCCTTAATAAAAAAGGTTCTTATTGAAAGAATTCCCAAGAGAATTGCAATAGTCGTAGGAAGGCTATAAAAAAACCAATTTAATAAAAAATAAGTAGAAGATAATAAAATTATTGGGAGATAATTTATTTTCTTATTGATTTTATTTGCAAAATCAAAAATTAATAAGATGAATAAAATAATCATCAAAGTAGGAATAATAAATTTTATAATTAGTTCCCAAGATTCAACATCTCCAACAATCATCGAAATTAAAAAGAAATTATAAAAACTAGTTTGATGTGCAGAACCTAAATACCAAACAGGTCGGGCCTGATTTTCAAAAAAATCTGGTTGAAATTTAGTTATATCTATTGCCCATTCAATATATCGCCAAGTATCTTGATTTGGAATATAAGTATATTGGGATAAAATAGTAATAAAAAAAATAATAAAAACGAAAGAAAGAATTGTTGATATGAGATAATCTTTTTTGAATTTCTTGAGAAAATCTTTTCCTGATTTTAATTCATCAATAATTCTAAAGATTAAAAGATAATTATTGAACAATTTTTTATTAAATATATCTAAAAATAAAGATAGTAAAAAGACAAAGATATTAATCAGAAGTAAGGAATAAATGTTTAAATTTTGAAAAAGTGAAAGTATCAGAGAAATTAGAGATGAAAAACATAAGCCTAAAATGATTAAATAAACTAAATGTTCTATTATTGAAAATTTTAGTATTTTCTCTTTTTTTTTAGGAAAACAAAGTTGAATTATCGTTTCCCCTGGTAAGAAAAGAAATATCAAATAAAGAAAATATAAAAAATTCACGAGCTTAACCGCTGTTAGTTAACAATTATTTTGTAAAGTTAATAATAATTATAATAAATTCATTAAAAATATTGAGTTTATCAAATTTTTCAAGAGATTACTTAATATATCTTATATTTTAAGTTATTCTAATTCAAATAAAATCTTAATTTACAAAAGAATGAATGAAATTATATTTATTTGATAGTTAGTTAAAAATCAACTTGAAAATCTCCTAAAAATCATTGTAATTACCAATTGTATGAAATACATAAATTGTATAATTTACACCAAAAAGTTCATCAATGTAAAACGCAGTCTTTATGACTTCAAAAAAAATCGTATCATCAAGAAGAAGATTGGTTAAATAATAGTTATTATAATCATTAATTATTATGTAATCCACCTTTTTATCCGTATAATTTTCTGGAATTGAATGTGTATAAGCCCAACGCTTATCAATCGGTTTATTCTTTACAAAAACGTATTCTCGAAAAGTTTTATTATAATTATCATCAAACCCATTTACATATAGAGAATCATTAAAAATCTCATTTCCTAAACTTTCATTAATAAAAATACGATCATCCATTATACAATGTTGATATTGATACAATATTACCGAATTTGTATACGGCGAAACAAAATAAATAGATTCAGAAGGTGTGTTGGTTTCCAACCAGTAATTAGTGTCAATAAATGCTTCCGGAACATATTGATAAATTAATCTTAAATTATATTTGACAATAGAATGTATCCAAATCAAAAGAACCGTAGAAATTAAAAACCCACATTTGAAAATCATTAAATAGCGTTTTATGTTTCTTTTTTTGATCTTTAATGTTTGAATATGTTTAATTACAAATCGGAAACTATAGGGAGCCAAAATAATACAGGCCAAATCAAGATAAATAAAATAACGATAAGCCAAGTACGGAATTCCTGTAAATAAATACCAATAAGGAAAAAATAAACATATAATTATTACCTCAATAAGTAGCAACCAAAAAAAAAGCAGGATATTAATTTTACTTTTTTGGATTTCGAAACTATTTAAAGTTTTAACCTTTTTATTTCGAATCATTGGATAAATGAATAGAATAGCTAAAATACTTAAAATTAATACGTGGATCCCAACATTAGCACCAATCCAATCCATAATGGGTGGTGAAATAGCTCTTTCTTGAAAATCTGTTAAATTCATTTGTTGTCGAGTAATAAAATATTCTAAAACTTGATAAGAAAAGTAATAGAGAAAAATAACAGTAATAATTGCAATTATCGAAATTAAAATAATTAAAAATATTCGATTTTTCTTTAAAAATCTTAGAATTTCTCTTTTTTTTTCCGTATTAAATAAATTATTAATCAGTAGAACAATTAAAGAAAAAATAATGCTAATTGCTAATAGTGCGGCTGTAATACTATGGAAAAGATACATAAAGAACGCCAGAAAAATAATTAAAATATAAGATCTTTTACTTTTATCCAATAAAGAATTAATCAATAATAACCCAATTATAATCGAAATATTTGATGGTAGACTATAAAAAAACCAATTCAGTAAAAAATAACTGGAAAATAAAAAAAGAATTGGTAAATATTTTCCATTATCTCCACGCTTTGCTGTAAAGCTAAGAATTATTAAAATTAAACAGATTAGTGTAATAGTTGGAATAATGGCATGAATGATAAATTGCCATGAATTGATATCAAATAGAAGAAAAATTGCTAAATAATAATTTTGAAATTTTATATAAAAAGGATCTCCTAAATACCATCCAATACTATCATAAGAATAAAAAAGATAAGGGTTATATTTGACAATATCAATTGCCCATTGTGTAAAATACCATATATCAGGAATTGGGAAATATTTAAAATAACTCAATGCTTCAAAATAAATTATAAAACATATAATAATAGAAATGATAGTTACATAATTTCCTTTAATAGCCTTTTTAAATGAAATAGATTCCTTGGACTTAAAATACTCGAGAATTCTAAATATTAATAAATATTTATTTATGAACTTTCTATTAAAAACATTTAAAAAAATGCTGATCAAAAATATCCCTAAATCAATTAATATCAAGAAAATGAGATTTAATACCTGAAAAATCGCAAGAATTAAACACACTGTTGAAGAAACAGATAATCCAATGAGAATGATATATAATAAATGCTCAATTATTGAAAATTGTAAGAGTTTCTCTTTTTTCTTTAGAAAACTTAACTGAAATATTGTTTCTCCAGGTAAAAAGAGTATTATTAAGTAAAAAAAGTAAAATACATTCATAAATACATCTATTTCTAGTTTTTTTTATTTATTTTTAAGATATCTCTAATTTAAATTTTAATTAATAATCGATTCCAATTCAATGATAAATTTCTCCATAATTTTTTCCCAATTAAATTTTGATTTAACTTTATTTAACCCATTAGATCCCAATTTTTCCTTGAAGTTTTTATTTTCAATTAATTGAATTAATTTATCCGCAATCACTTTTGACTTAGTAACATCTTTTATTTCAATGCCTACATCATTATTATTTAGAAGATCAGATGAAATTGGAGATGTAATAAAAGGGATTTGACATGCTAAATATTCTAAACATTTAACAGGAATAGTATATCTCAGACTCTTTACATTAGTTAATCGTCCAATTCCAATATCACAATTATTAATATAATAGGGAATTTCTTGATGAGGAACTGCTCTTAAAAAGTGAATTTTATCATAAAAATCATATTTTTTAGCATATTCTATAATATTTTGTTTATAAAAACCCTCACCAATTATTAAAACATGAGTTTGTCTTTTAACCTTAAAAACTTCTTGGAAAGCCTTAATTAAGTTTTGAATACCCAAATCCTTTGATAATAATCCAATATATAAGATTAAATTTTCACAATTGAATTGTTTTTTCAATGTATTATCAGTTCTGGGATAGAAAACACGTGTATCTACTCCATTATAATGAACTTTAAACTTAACATTTTTGAATTTTTTAAATTTTTCAAGATAATCCTTCATTTCTGAAGTGGTTACATAAAAAAAATCTGAATTTTTAATAGATTTGAAAACAAATGGATAAATCATTCGAATATAATTTCTATACCAAAAAGGAAGCGTATCTAAATCAATAAAGATATCATGAGAGCGAATTACATATGGAGTTTTTAATCTTTTTGAACAAATTCCACCAGCTATAGAAGCGAAATGAAACGTGTGATACTGCGCCATTATGAGATTCGGGATAAATTTCTTTTTAATCCTAAAAACAACCTTTAAAAGATTTTCATAATGCGAAAAAATAAGATTAAACGGGAATTTTATAAGAGAATTAGAATTTATAACTTCAAAGTTTTGTAAATCCTCGAATGAGAGGGGTTTCTCCAATTGAAAAGTTTTTGAAACTTCTCTTGGAGCTAAAATAATTACTTTATGACCACTTTTTGCTAAGAATTTAGAAATTTGGAAAGAATTAACTGCTGCCGCACCAGTATTTGGGGGAAAATAATTCACAAAATAAAGTATCTTCATTCAAACAAAACTCCTAATAATTAAATAAAGTATTAAAAGAGATTGCTTAAATTTTTTCTTAAAAAAACGTAATAATTAACTCAATTCTTACTAAAATTTTTAGTTAGATTTATTCCTTTAATCCATATTCTTTCTACATTTAGATTATTCAAAATAATCTTCAGGAAAAGACCTAATCTTATTTTCCAATTGGTAATATGATTAATGGGATGACTTAATTTATTTTAATAAAATATTTTATTAGTTGTAAAATATTATCAGCAGGATCTTTAATTTTTTCTATTTTATCTCTCAATTCGCATATGCAATACTTTTTATTAATCAATATATTTTCAATATTCCTATACCTATTTACCCGAATTTTAATTTTCGAAAGCTCATGATTAACCCCCCGAATAGTATAGATAATAAAGATAATAAAGAAATATTTGAATTTATTGCTTTTTAAATCGTTAAAATAGTTATCTTTTATTAAAAACATATTTAAGAATATGACTAAATAAAGTAATGATTTTAGACATTTTTAAATCTTATAAAAAACCATAAAATTCCGTTGTTTTGCCGTTTACAATGTCTAACATGTTTTGAATCCTATTTATATAGGTATGTTTCATGTGAAATAGATCTAATGCATTTTTTTTTATTTTAAAGCGTTCTTTTTTATTATCAATATATTTATCGATCAAACTATATAATTCATTTTCATTCTTAAACCATAAAACATGTTTCTCATTCTCAACTAATTTTTCTATTCCTTTAAAATAACTCGTTAAATGGACTGAGCCACAACCTCCGGCAATAAAAAAACGATTTGAAGCGTAAAGCTCAAAATCTGCTAAATGAGGAGTTCCTCCAAAAACAAATTTACATCGTGAATAAAATTCAGAAATATTATTATATTCTCCTTCGACATATTTTACATTATATTTCTGAGCTAACTTACGCAATATAATGGTTCTACTATTGTGATCATAATAAAATTTTTGACCCCTTAAATCCTTTGGGCGAGATAAGATATCTCGTTTTCCTGCAAATCCTATTTCATAAATTTCCTCTAAATTATGATATTTCATAAAAGGTGGAGTACAAGCTTGAGGCATATAAAATATCTTGTCCACTTTATAATTTTTTTTATATAATGGAATATGATGAGTATTGGTAATGAATACGTAATCAATTATTTCCCCCAGATGTGGTAAAAATTTTGGTTCAAACATATCCACATACCAATAAATAACTGTTATATTCCTTTTTTTTATATCTTTTTGTATATATTCTAAAAAAGGAATGTATTCTTCTAATCTAATCCATAATATATCAGGGTTATACTTCAATATTTTTTTTCTTAAAGAAAAAAAAGTTTCCACTTTTAAATCCAAATATAAATTATTTTTAAATCCTAAATAATTAAAAGCTCTTATTTGACCATCCCAATGATAACCTAATTGAGTATATCTAATAGAATAGTTTCCAAGGCAACATATTTTTTCTTTTCTCGTGGGTTTTTCTTTTTTTATTGAAGTTGTAACATAGAATTGAGAAAAATTTTTTCTATTATCTATTGCAATACTTTCAATTTTTAAATCATTATTATCACAAATCTTAGCAATAATTCCTTTGTTAAAGAATTGAAGATATCCTAAGTTATGAAAATCCTTATTTGGTAAAATTATATGAATATTTACAAATTTTCCAAATTCTTGTCTAATTTTCCTAAATAATTCTGGGTATAATAATTTAAAATTAAATTCTAATAAATTAAGTAAAAAAATACGATTTATTTTCCTTTTATAATAACCAAAATTTTGCAGAATTATATCAGAATCTAAATCTTGTTTATCTATTAATTTATTGTTCTTATTTAATTGTCGTAGAACGTCTAAACCAAATAAATTTGCAAGATTTATATCATTTTTATCATCAACTATAATTAAACATTCATTATTTGATAAAATATCTAAATATTTTTTATTTAGGAGAATCTTAGGATATGATCTTTTTGAGACTTCCACTTTCTTATAACTGGTAATATCAAAGAATTTATTTTGAATATTAATATTAATATCATTAAAATCTAAATTCTTTAAAAGAACTAAAAAATTATCGATAGAATAGTTCACCTTTTTTAAACTTCTCTCATTAAAAGATATGACTAATTTCCCACCCGGTATTAGAATCATTTTCAATCTTTTTAATACTTTTGATAGATCTTTTTTATGGAGATAATCAAAAAAGTAACGTATATCTATTTCTTCACAACTTTCATTACTTAGATTAATTTTTCTAATATCAACAATTTGGTTAAAAAGTTTTTCTATAGAAAAGTTTTCTTGAAAATAATAATCTAAATTTAAGAAGGGATAATACTCAAATCTCCTTGAATATCCTATTTTAATTATAAGGAATTCCTTTTTTGAAATTATTAAATTAAAAAAATATTTATTAAAAATACGAATAAAAGTACTTAAAGTAGAATTTATTAATCTTGATTTCAATATTGTAACGATTTTTTCTCTTTTCGAATGTACTTTTACTACAATTATTCTTATTATTTTGTCATTAATAGAGAAATTTCTAAAAATTGTTTGTAAAAAAGAAAGAATAATTTTAGTAAAAGACATATTAAAACTTAACTCAAAAATTATAATTAAATTTTGTTTTATTAAGGGCGTTATATTAAAATTTGATATAATTTATTATGTTTTTTAATGATATCATCCCAAAAAGGTAATTTTGCTATATTATTCAGCGCATTAGAAACAAGAAAATTACAATATTCTCGATTAATTATTAATTTATTTATCTTATTTGCCAAAATTTTAAAATTTCCAAAAGGAACGTAGATTCCGCTTATATTATTTTCTAAAAGAATATTATTTTGGTTTGAATAAATAATTGGAATTTTAAAAGATATTCCTTCAATAAACACATGACCAAAACTTTCTGAGATTGAAGGAGAAACTAAAATATCCGTGTCTTTAATTAGTTCCCATAAAGATCCATTCTTTTTTGGAAGATATCCGGTGAATAGAACTTTATTTTCAATTTTAAGATTTTTTACCATCTCTCTTAAATAGTTGAGATATCCATCATCTTTTCCAGCTATCACAACCTTGAAATCCTTAACTTTTTTTTCTAATATCGGTATTGCTCTTAACAAATTTTGAATTCCCTTTCCTTCAAAAATACGCCCAATACAAGAAATAATAATAGGATTTTTATCAAGATCATATTTCTTTCGAAAATTTCCTGGCGTAATTTTATTTGTATCAATTAATATATCCTTCCCATGGGAAATTATTAGGATTTTTTCTGCTGGGATTTTCTGCTTAATTAATGACTCTTTTTCCAACTTAGATACAACTATAAAATAATTAACTCTTTTCAACAAAAATTTCTCAAAAAAAATATAATAAACTTTCTTAAATAAATAATTTAATCTCGATAAATCAGGTGTTGACATTGTTCCATGAGTATTTAAGATGATTGGAACATTTCTTCGGAATATTGAATAAAAAATTAACGTTAAATCAACTTGAAAATTTCTAACACATCTAAGATCAATAATATCAAACTTATTTTTTAATAATTCAACAATCATTTGGGGTGTTAAAAAAAAATGATAAAATTTCAAAAGTGGAGTATATTTAAAGATATTTACTTTATTTGAAACTAAAATTTTATCTCTTTTGTGTAGAAATCTTTTTTTATCAACATTTGTAGTAATAATATAATTTTTTATATCCAAATCACGCATTCCCAATATTAATTTCTTAAGATGATTTACTGGACCTCCAAAACTTGATTTAAAATATGGAATAATTCTTGCAATTTTAATCAATTAAAATCATCTCATTTTTTCATAATCATAAAATTTCCTAATGCTACTCCGTCTAATTTAGAATTATTTAATACCCATAGTGCATTTCGTGGAGAACAAACAATTGGATATCCATGCAGATTAAAACTTGTATTTAATATGGCGCCAATACCCGTTATATCTTGAAATCTTGAAATTAATCGGTAATAAGATGGATTCCAATCCTTCTCTAATATTTGAGGGCGACAAGTATTATCATAAGGATGAATCGCTGCTTTAATCTCATCTCTTTTTGAGGTTGTATCAAACGAGTTAATCATATAAGGTGCATTGATTGGATCAACAATATAATCTTCTGCTCTTTCGTACAAAATTGTAGGGGCAAATGGCATCCACCACGTTCTATGTTTTATCATTTCATTTATCTTCCTAATTACTTTAATATCCCGAGGATCCGCAATAATACTTCGGTTTCCAAGTGCTCGTGGCCCCCATTCCATTCTTCCAGATAAACGCGCAAAGATTTTTCCTTTTACAATATTTTCTGCAATAAAATCTTCTATTTTTTCAATTTTTTCATAATTATATTTTGCTTTATACCTTTCAAGATATGTTTCAATGACTGTATTATCGTATTCGGGACCATAATAGATTGTTTTTAATGGATAACGATTATATTTTAAATTTCTTATCTTACAATAATAATAATATGCTTCTAATCCTGCACCAACAGCAGTGCCTCCATCTCCAGCAGCAGGATATATAAAAACTTCATGAACTTCCTTTAACTCTCGTATTTTTTTATTTGCCTTAACATTTAAAAAAACACCTCCATTCACCGCAATTTTATGAATATTTGTTTTATTTATTGCATTTTTTATCCATTTAATAAGTAAATCTTCCAAATGTTTTTGCGCAGCCGCAGCTATATTGTCAAATCGATGTTCCTTTAATTGTTTTTGAAAGTATTGAGACATTGTATACATCCAATAGTATGTTTTATTTTTAAATTCTAAAGGATTTTTTTCACTTAATTGAATTATGTTTTTTATGATATTAATAGAATACTTATAATTACCATAAGGTGCAAGTCCCATTAATTTATATTCATCATTATCCCTCTTCATTCCTAAATATCCAGTAATTTCAGTGTAAAATCTGCCTAAACTGTTAAAAAAATTTGATTCAGCAATACGCTTAATTTTATTTTTATACCCAATTGAAACTGTTGCACTTAATCCATCTCCTGCCGCATCTGCTGTAAATATTAAAACCTTTTCCTCTTTATCCCACGGAGAATGCCTATATGCACTAGATGCGTGAGCAAGATGATGTTCTATAAAAATAATAGGCTTTTTTCGAAGATTTAGATTCTCTAATATTTTTAATAAATCTTTTTGTTTCCTCAATCTTCTAAGGATTTTGTTAGTAATCTGGTTAATTGGCTTTAACTGAATCAATTTAGCAAATTTTGAATATACTTTGATATAAAGTGGAACTGGAACTTCACTTGGATTATATGTTCTGACCAAACTAACCACAGCAATAAGTTCAATATCTTCCGGTTTAAGAGGGAGATAATTAAATAATAAGTATAATGATTGAATAGGAACTCCAGAATAATGTTTTATATTTCTTAATCGCTCTTCCTCAATAGCAAAAATTATCTTCCCGTTTTCTAATAACGCAATTGATGCATCATGACCATCATTTATAGCTAAGATATAACGTTTTTTTTTCATTGATTTTTAGATTATTAGAAAAAATAATAAACTTTCGTTAAACTACAATTTAAGAATAGCCAAATATTTCAATTAATTTAATTAGACCTTATTTAAAATTTTTAATGCCCATTCCAGAATAATCAAAAATAAATGATACTGAGGATTAAAACCTGAAAAAAAGAAAAGATCTTTAGTTCTAGTTTTATTACTAATTTTTACATTTTTCATTACGTTTTTATTTGATATTATTTCGTTATTTCTCAGAAAAAATGAATAAATAGATGCTCGAGTTGATAAAAAGCTATTATAAAATGCATGAATAAGCATAAAAGGTTCAAATAAAAGTATTTTAATAATAGTTTTTTTTGTGTTAGTTGTATATTGTAATAATGTGCTGAGCCGATTCCTTTCAACATAATAATATTTAAATTTGGTTAATTTATAATCAGAATCAGTTTTTAAATGAATGACAGAGAAAGAGTTGATAACAAATAATTTATATCCGTTGTATCTTGCTCTTATTGAGAACTCGATATCTTCATAATACATGAAATATTTTGAATTAAAAAAATTCAAATCTCCAAAATCTTGACTACTAACAAAAAGACAACAACCAGAAACAAAATCTGTTCTTTGAACTATTTTCTCACGATATCCATCCAGATGATCAAAAAAAGCAAAACCCATTGTATTAATAGTTCCAAGTTTAAAAATTTGTTTTCCTTTTGATAACGGCTTGATTTTTGGAGATAAAATGATTTTTTTATATTTAGTTTTTAATTGAAGATATGCGTAATATAATCCAAAAATAGTATTTTTTTCAACAATAGCATCAGGATTTAGAAAAATTAAATATTTTCCCTTACTTTTTTTTGCACCAAAATTATTTCCTTTCGTTAACCCGTAATTTTTGGTACAAAAATATGTTTTAACTCTTGGATTTTTTATTTTTTTTATTGCTTCTACAGTTTTATCTTGAGAATTATTATCTACTATTATGACTTCATAATTAATTCCAACTGAGTCAAATATTGAATCTAATACATGTTTAATTGTCTTTTCATTATTATAAGTAACAATAACAATTGAAATTAAATCAGTTTCTCCATGTGATACTCTCGAATAATCAAAATTAGTAATTTTTCTCTCGATTGGTATTATTTTATAATAATGGTTATCGAGTAATTTATAATCATCTAGTTTTGTAATAGAGAAAAATTTATATCTCATAGCATTAATAATCCCAAATATTAGGCTAAAACCCCAAGCAAATCCACGAATGATATGTAAAACAATTGATTTAAAAAAATAAATTGTATTATGATCCTTGGTTCTTTTTGCTACGTAATATGATGGGATAAATGAATAAAAAAATAGAAATAAAAAAATAATTAAAAAAAGATAAACACTAACACTGAACACATTTGGAAATCGATCTGGCCATATGCCCCATAATATAAAAAAATAATTAATATTTAATAACCATAAAAGGAGAATCATAGGCATAAGTAATATTAACAGGCCAAACAATATAGGTTGGAAAACCATATCGTATCGTAAATACCAGGAAGTGTTAAATTTATTTTTTAAAGATGTTTTTGGATGAAAGAATGTAGCTCGTACATACGCTTTTCCATCTCTGTATCCTTTAAACACTAACTGTCTAAACTTACTTTCAGCAACATGATAAGTTAATGCTGAATTTTCTTTCATTATTTTATAATTCTTTTCATAGATCAAAAACGAGATTTCAGCATCTTCACCATGGACCCAGTTAGGATTAAAACCGCCAATCTCTTCTAACACAGATTTTCGAAATATTGAACTGGGCCCACCTGCCCATACTACTTCTTTTTTTTTTATGTTTTCATATCTTTTTTCAAATTCAATTTGTCGATAAATTGAAGTATATGAATTATCTGATTTGAATCTAGTAACTCCTCCAACTAAAGCAACTTTTGGATCTTTAAAATAGGGAATAACTAATTCTAACCAATTATTCATTAAGATACAATCTGCATCGGTATAAGCAACAAATTCTCCTTTCGCAATTTTAAAACCAAAATTTCTTGCGTGAGAGATACCTCTTTTTTCTGTTGTAATTATGGAAATATGACAATTTTTATTTTTATTTTTAATTTTATGTAATATTGATTCTGTATTATCATCAGAACCATCATTAATTACAATAATCTCTTTATTTTCATATGATTGATTAAGTAAACTATTTATACATGGTTCAATGGTGTCTTGCATGTTTCTGACGCCAACTACAATGGAAATTAAAGGTTGATCGCTTAATTCTTCAGACATATTTAACCGTATTTTAGTTTTCGAAAGATAATATTTAAACCACCAATTATCATAATAAAAAAAGCATTAAGAAATATTTATTTTTCTTTTTACTCAGATCTTTAAAATAATTTTCAAATGTTAAAAAGAGATCAAAAAATAGTTAATTTTATTTAATTAAAAAAGAATAGTCTTTTTTCCATATCTATCAGAATGAATAATAAATATAAATTTTTAGATAGTATATCTTATATCTTTTTATAAGGTAAAAAATAACATTAGTTATATTTTTCAATGCAAGATGTTCATATTGGACCATTGCCTCCACCATTCGGTGGGATTTCTGTATATTTATATCGATTATCTAAATTAAATAAAGAAGAACTTTTCATTAATTATTATAAATGGTTTAAAGGATTTAATAGATTTAAGCCATGGTGGCTTAAAGATGTAATCTTTGATTTTAAAAAGAAAAATTTCATTTTCCATTCTACTTCCATAAGGGATGCATTAATATTATATTTTCTAACTTGTTTTAGTATTCATGAATTTTCTCTTGTAATTCATGGACGATCTTTAAAAATTTTTTATAATAAATCAAATACTTTAATAAAATTCTCAATAAGGAAGATGTTAAACAATGCTAAGTATGTTCAAGTAGTAAATCCAGAGTATAAAGATTTTATTAAAAAATTAAAGGTAAAAAATGAAAATATATTTATTAAAAATGCATTTCTACCTCCACCGCTTGAAGAAGAAAATAAGATACTTGATACATATAAAACTGAATTAATGGACTTTATAAAAGAGAAAACCCCTTTAATTATAGCTAACGGGAGCTCTATAATTTTTTTTAATAATGTTGATTTATATGGTCTCGATATGTGTATTGAATTAACTGCAAAACTAAAAAAAGATTATCCAAATCTAGGCTTTCTATTCGCTTTAGCAAATAAAAATAGAAATGCACCTTATTTAAAAAAAATGATGCTATTAATCAAAAAGCTAAAAATTGAAGATAATTTTTATTTCTTATCAGGTCATAATGAACTGTGGCCAATTTTTAAAAAAGCTGATTTGTTAGTAAGACCTACAAACACAGATGGAGATTCAATTTCTATTCGTGAAGCTCTTTATTTTAAAACCTCGGTTGTAGCGAGCGATGTTACATCAAGGCCAAAAGAATGCTACATATTTAAAAATAGAGATTTTAGAGACTTCTATTCTAAATGCATAAAAGTATTAAAAATAAAAGTGAAAAATTAAAGATTCCCTAAAATTATTACAAAAAATCATAAATATTGGTATTGAGAATTATTTTGAAAAATAAATTAGTAACTGTGATTATTCCTACTTATAATCGGGCAAATTTAATTAAAGAAACAATCAATTCGGTTCTGAATCAAACCCACCAAAATTTTGAAATATTAATAATCGATGATGGCTCAGTAGATAATACAAAAGCGGTTGTTCAATCTATTAAGGATGATAGAATCAAATATTATTGGCAAGAACATAGTGGATTACCAGCTATAGCAAGAAATAAAGGACTAAATATTGCGAAAGGTGAATTTATTGCTTTTTTAGATTCTGATGACATATGGTTTCCTCAAAAATTAGAGAAACAAATTGAAATAATTGAAAAAAACCCAGATATCTTACTAATCTCTACAAATGGAATAACTTTTCCTTCAAAATATCCTTTTATGTTTTTATCAATCAAAGAAGATAAAAGAATATCTTTTAGGTTGTTATTGAAGGGGAATTTCGTTAAAAATTCAAGTGTATTAATGAAAAAAAGTGTTATAGATGCTATAGGTTTATTGGATGAAAATTTTCAATTAAAAGCTATGGAAGATTACGATTATTGGTTAAGATTATTGAAATATAAGGATAAATCAATATTAATCTTAAAAGAGATATTGATTAAATATAGAATCCATGAAGATAGTGTTAGAGAATACTCCCTTTTTAAAGACCCTAAATATCATCTAAATCGATACAAAACTTATCTATTCATTTTTAATAAATATAAAGATCATGATCAAAATTATATAAAAGCACAATTAAAACCCAAATTGTATAAATTTTGGATCTCAAAAATGGAACATCTTCTACTTCAAAAAAAAATTTGTCAATTAGATTTGCTAAGAAATAAATATATAAAAAGTATAAAAAAAGTATCTATTTTATTAAAATATTATAATCGTAAATATTTTAAATTCATAAAACTATTAGATTGTAATCTTCCTCATTACTGCGGAATATCTTTTTTCAAGATGAGCATTATTTTAAGGAATTATAGGCTCTATATTTTAATTGAAAAATAATTTAATTAAAAAAATTTAAGCTAATAAATTATGAAATGATAATATGAAAGAAAAATTTACCATTACTGTCATTTCTCAATTAGGACATCATATAATAAACACCATTGCTGTTTATTTTCTTTTTTTAAAGCTTGAGATAGAATTAATGGGTATTTTGGTTTTATTTAGGAGTTTTATTGAACTAGGATTTATTTTTAGAGAAATGGGATTCAAAAACATTCATTTTAGATATTCTATTAAAAAAGATTTTGATGAATATTTCAGCACATTTTTCCTAATCAGATTTTTTTTAATAATAGAAAGTATTTGTTTTACTCTCATTTTAATAACAATACTTCAATTATGGAATAGCTATTATTCTCTTTTAATTATACTGCTATTATTATCAAAAATCACATTCTCCTTAACTCATATTTTTCTGGATAATTTAATAGCAAGAAAAAAAATTTTTAAATCTGAACTGCCTTTTTTTTTCATTAATTCAGGGAAATCCACCTCAATAATAATTCTTGCTTTTAATATATCAAATATCTCTAATCCACTATTGTTTATTGGAATTATTGAATTTGGATTTGATTTCATTCTCCTAATTATAATTTTAATCTTGTCCAAAAATGAGATTATTATAAAAAAACCTCAAAAACAAATGGCTTTAAACTACCTAAAAGAGACAAAACCTTTTATTATAAATTCAGTATTAGCCGTGTTTGTTATTAATATAAATAATATTATTTTAGATTTTTCTTTTGGACATGCGGCTCTTGCCCAAATCTCCCTTATTAATCAAATTATTATATTAATATTACTGATACCTAATAGTTTAATTCCCTTAAGTCATGTGATTTATTCCCAATATTTTGAAGAAGGACAAAACTCCCTAATTGAAAAAACATCCCACACATTTGAAAAATATTTCTCAATTCTATTCCTATCTCTAATTTTAATTGTTTTTTTCAGTGGAGATTTGCTTCTTTCAATATTTTTGCCTAATTACTTTAATTCCCTGCCGATATTATATATTATGATATTAATTCCATATATTTATGGAACCTCAACTCCGTATGGGAATCTCATGGTACCCGGCAAAAAACAACACGTAATTACATCTTTGAATATTATTTTCTTATCCTTGACTTTATTATTGATGATTTTATTTATCCCTGAAAGCTTTTTAATGTTTAATTTGTTAGGATTAGGGACAATAGGGTATGCTCTTGCCTCAACAATTCCATATTTCATATTTGTAATTTCTAATAGATATTTTTCAAAAAAATTTTTCAATATTACATCCCAAAAAATAATTCTTTCACATATTATTTTTGCGCTCTCTTCCCTATTAATCTCATTTTTATTAAGACATTTCATGCTAAACTTTTTAATTGGAAATCAATTTTTACTGCTAATTGTTTCAATTTTTGTAATTCTAGGAATATTTTTTGGTGAATTAATTGTTTTCAAACAATTACGTAAAAATGATTTAATTTTCCTATTGGATTTGTTAAAATTAAAAAGATATAGAGATTCACTTATAGAAGAATTTTCAATCAGATAAAATTAATATTTTTAAAATTGAAATAAAAATTTAGAAATAAAAGATTATTAAATTATACAAAATTAACTTAAAAAATGTTAAAATTGAGAGAAAATAGAAGCATTCTACAAAAATCCATTATTTTTTTATTTATTTTTGTATTTATTGTTGCATATTTTCTATTTTTAACCCATGTATATATTAAACCACGTGGATTTTATGATAGAATGCCATTTCTTTTATATATTGGTTTTGCAATAATTATCGTTGTTTTTTTCTCATTTATGATTTTTGAACTAGATAATGAGAATAAAAAATTACTAAAATTTAGATTTTTATCTGAAAATTCAATTAAAGTTATTCTCATGATATTTATGAGTATAACGATTTTTATTCCACCTATTTCTTTTTCAACAACTATTATTGATTGGAATCAAGTTGGATTCTTTAATTATTTTAGAGCGATTTCTTTTTTGATTGGTTTGTTATTTCTTCCAGGTGCTAACTTATTCAAAATATTTTTTCCTAAAAATACACTTCATGAACGCTTTAAAGTCGAGCCTTTTATCATAAAAATCACTCTTTATCCCCTTCTATCACTTATTTTTTTAGGTACATCTGTTTTAATACTCGACCAAATTGGATTTCTTAGAGAATCTATTACAATAATTTTATTTTTATTGATTTTGGGTTTGTTTTTTTCTGATTTTATAATTCAAAAGTTAAGAAATAATAAAATAGAAATGAATATCATAGAAATCAATATATCAAAATATACTTTTATGATATTAGTTATTGCATTTGCAGTTCTATTAATTTCTCTCGGAATTGGGATAAATGCAAAATATCTCATTCCCGGTGATAGTTGGAGAGGTATAAGCTCTGCTATATATATAGGCACTTCAGATCCAAGTCCAATTAACAACCGGTATTATTACGCAATTTTTTGGGGTTTTATTTCCTTCGGTTTAAGCATTTTAAGTGGTTTGCCATACATCAATACTAATGTAATGCTAACACCTTTTTGTTATTTGTCTGTTATTTCAATATATTTATTTATAAAAGCGATATTGTATGATTATAAAGAAAAATATTCAGTTTTAGCATCTATTTTAATCATAACTTTTTCAAGTTTAATTTATACTACCGGCTTAGAGGTGGATAACACTTCACCTTTAATACAGGATTTTGTTTTTTTCTTCCGTTTTAAGAGCTACGCTCTCTTTTTGTTATTCTCTTCATTAGCATTGTTCTTTATTATCTCTAAAACAAATAAAACATCAAGTTTTAAAACTAAACATATACTAAAAACTGAAGACTTTAAAATTATCATTCTTGGAGCTCTTTTCCTTATATATAGTTATATAATTTATTTTCTTCCTTTATTAGCTGGATTTTTTCTAATTTTCCTTTATTGTCTATTTTCAGATAAAAAAAAACACAATTTTCGAATATTTTTTCACTTTATATTTTTCCTTTTTTTATTTTTTATTTTTTTTGATGTATTAACAAACTTTTTCCTTAGTGATCTCCTTTTAATAGAAATTAATCAGTTCTTTAAAATTGCTCCAAATTTGGTTGATATTCCAAAAAATATAAGAGGTCTTTTAATAAATTTTATATTGGGAACGATTATTATTTTTTATATAATTTTTCAAATATTATATATAAAATATTACAATCCAAAAAAAGAATCTAAATATAGAAAAAATTTACCTCAAAAAAAATTTCTTAAATCAAAAATTAGGTCAAGAATTAAAATAAATCCAAAAATCATTTTCATATCTTTTTTAATTATATTTTCTCTCTTTTTAATAATCGAGATACATAATATTATACTGGATAAATTTTTTTCTGATTACAATTTAGGTGAAAAAGATTTTTTTGCATTTTATATAAATTTAATCTTTGTAAATATTGGATTTATTGGTATTTTAGCTATATATTTATCTTATTTTTGTTTCAAAACAAATAAAAAAACATTTTATGTTTTAATCTCTTGGATTCTCACTTCATTGATATTAGCCTCTATTTTAATCTTTAAAATATATTTTATTGACTATCCTTTTACTATTCCTCAAGATATATCTAGAAAGGATTATCATATGATGACATATTGGTTTAGTAGAGTATGGTACTATTCGATACCTGCCTTTTCTATTATATCTTCGATAGGTTTAATCAATTTGATGAAAAAAAGGAAAAAAATACATTTAATAAAAAAAAGAATTTTAAGGAAAATATTTGATTTGTCATCGATTTCAATACTAATTAGTTTATCATTTTCTAGTTTTATTTTGGGGGGGATGTATTGGGCATGCACTTATAAAAGTGGTTATTCAGGTTGTTCGGATTCTGAAGCTCAAATTGTAGGTTGGATATCAGAAAATTTGCCAAAGAATTCCAAAATCTTAATTGACAGCTATAATATGAAAGATTATATAAGAAAAATTACAGAAATGCCAACTTTTTTTATCTGGGAAGAGATAAACAAAATATTAGATAATTTAAAATTAGATATAGATTATGAAATTGATAATCTTTGTAATCTATCTATTTTGGATGATTATAATGGGGAAAAAAATGTTTTGAAATTAGAAGATAATAATCAAAGTGGCAGAATTTTTATGTTAATGAATTTTAAATATGCTACACAATATGGTATGATAAGATTCATTATGAAATCAACTAATTCTTCTAAATCATCTTTCATTACTCTTAATAATGATGCTGTTACAATAGAAATGAGAGAAAATGGACTCTATTATCATAATAATAATACTACTTTCAAAATAGCTAACATTGAGAACGATTATTGGTATAAAATCAAAATTAAATTTTCATCTAATTATACCACATATGGGAATCTTAATCAATTTCAATGGGCAATTAAAATAAATGATACTGTACATGGTCCTTATGACTTTAGGAATAATAATACTGAAATTAATTACTTAAAATTTTATACTTCTTTCGAAGATTCAAATTGGACAATGTATTTTAATAATATGACATTTTCTGGGATTTCACCATTTTCTGGGATTTCAATGTTTAAATATATATTTAAACATTTATTAATAATTGATTATTTGAAATCAAGAAATTTCACTTATTACATCCATTATGACGATATTAATATCAATAGTAAGATTAAAGAAAAAATCGATGTTGAAAAAGAATTAATTGAGGGTTTTTATAATAATTTGCTATATAGGTATAAAAATATTAGCTTATATGCTTCTACTTAAAAAAAAAGATAACTAATCACAATTTTAACTTAATTTTAAATATTAAAAGGATAAAGGTTTTAATCCACATCATTTTCTATAAAAGTTTCATACCATACTTCTAACATTATTAAATTCCAAGCTCTATATTTGTACAACTTTTAGGTATTATGCTTCAAAACTTTTTTAATATAAGTGGGGTTGAATAATTCTGTTCTTTTTCTTAACCTTTCAAATTTTTCATAGATAAAGTTTTTATTGGTGTCTCACTTAGCTTATCTTCTGAAAAATTGCATTATTTCAATGGGAGTACCTATGAAAGTATCATCACTATCGAGAATGATAAATGGTATCTAATAAAAGTCAATTTTGAATGCATAAATAGACATTATTCCAGATTAGGAAAAAATCAATGAAGAATAACGAATAATGAATATGGCATTTATAATTTTTGGAATGATGTTACTTTTATTAACTATAGAGAATTATTTTCATCAAACTTCGACTTTGAATGGAATGTAAAGATTACTGGGTTTAATTTCTCTTGGGATTTAAGATTTAAAATCGAGCATTACCTTTTAAAGTATTTAAAAGTAAATGCCCATTTAGAGTTGAAAAATATCCCCTTTTTAATTCTATCAAAAGAACCAACTTTTTTTAGAATAAAAGCTGAAAAATATTTTGATATTTATAGCGTACTAATACCTAATTTCTATAAAATAAAAATAATTTTTCAAGTATTTTCACAATCGCAGAAAAAAATGTGAAAATTCAGCTCAGATTTAAATTTAATCTTGTTTAATCCATTATTAGTCCGTTTTTGCCGATTTCTATGTCCTTCATTGTTTTATTGAGGTTTTTTGTTGCGGATGTTACATTCGGGCAGTGGGATGGTACGAATTATCTTATCTTCCTTATTACAGCATTTAATATTGAATTACTTCGAAGAATAATCCAAGATTTCCCTGATGATTTTCGACTAGAAAAGTACTGGAAAACACTACCAGCACTGATGGTTGCCCCATTTAACAAGGTTCATCTTCTTTTTGGTATTTTTTTATCGCACCTTATTATTATAGCAATACCGTTTGTAGTATTCTTTCTGCTAACCTATATAATACTCCAATATCTATTTTTACTATTGTTTTTATTATCATTATTTATCTCCTAATAGACTTAATTTTTAGCGGAATCGAACTCTTTTTAGGTGTCTTTGCTATTTCTAAAGAAAATTATTTGCGTATCTTTTCCATCAGTCTTACACTTTTATTTTATGCTAGTTGTGTTATATATCCATTCGAAGTATTCCCCGCGGAGAATCAACCAATAATACAATTAAATCCTTTTTATCATATCTTCGATATTCTAAGAATTACATGGCTCGAGAATAATTTATTAATAACGATAACAAATTACCCTTTTCAGTTTATTATTTTAATAGGAACGGCAATAATTGTCCCGCTAATCAGTATCTATGTTTTTAAAACAGTTTATGATAAGTTTGGAATCGTAGGATATTAAAACAGGTGTGATTAATAGTTGACAACAAATACGATAATTGAAACATTTGGTTTATTAAAAAATTTACTATTTAAAGGGAAAGGACACACATATAAACGCATTAGATAACATTAATATTTCCATCAAAAGAGGTGAGATTTTTGGTCTTTTAGGGCCGAATGGCGCAGGAAAGACAACATTCATCCAAATATTAACCACATTACTCCATCCAACCAGCGGTTACGCACTTATAGACGGTTATCATCTCTTGAAAAACGCTAAGAAAGTCAAATCAAAGGTTGCTTTAATGTTAGAAAGCGACATGCTTTATTACAGATTAACGGCTTATGATAATCTACAATTCTTTTGCAAATTATATAAAGTGTCCAATTATCAACAAAAAATCAATGATATGGTAAAATTACTCGGAATCGAAGATTGGCTTGGTTAATATGTACAACATCTCTCAAGCGGAATGAAAATGAAACTCGCATTAGCCCGAACATTATTATTAGAACGCGATATCTTATTTCTTGATGAGCCTACGTTGGGATTAGATGTAAAAACTATTAATCTTTTTATTGATATAATCAAAGAAATCAATAGTAATATCATTTTCACGAGCCATGATTTATCAGTAGTCGAAAAATTATGTCATAGGATCGCCTTCATTAATCATGGTAAAATTCTTAAGATAGGAACTCAAGAAGAAATTAAAGATTTAGCAGAATTTGGAATAAAAGTTGAGATCTCCCTTAATTCCAAAAAAAAAGATTTAATTTCTGAATTAAATAATCAGAGTTATATCACTGAAATTAATGAAGAACGAAAAAATAAGATTATTATTCGTTTAAAAGAAAGAATGCATTATAAAGATCTCCTTAATTTATTAAGAAATTATGAAATTATGAAGATAAAAGAAGTAGGAACATCTCTCGAAGATTTGTTTATAAGATCATATTAGTGACAACTAAACATTTGTACAATACTTAAAAATTGCATAAAATAAAAATAACATATTTAATATATTCATCTAAATTAGATTTTTATTAGAGCGTCTTTAAATTGAACTTTCAAGATTTTTTTAAGGATAAAATTATACTTGTTTGTGGGGGGACGGGTTCCATTGGTTCCGAGATAGTAGCACAAATATTGCAGTATGAACCTAAGACTATACGAATTCTAACTAATTCAGAAAGTGAGTTATGGAATTCAAGATTAAGGTTTAAGGATTCATTGAGTAAACTGAGATTTCTATTAGGAGATATTAGAGATTATGAAAGAGTTAATAGAGCAATACAGGGAGTAGATTACGTTTTCAATGCTGCTGCGATTAAACACGTCCCTATTAGTGAATACAACCCTATGGAAGCTGTGAGGGTCAATATAATGGGTTTAGAAAATATAATTCAAAATAGTTTAAATCATAATGTTAAGAAGTTTATTCAGATCTCTACTGATAAAGCGATCAATCCAACAACAGTAATGGGAGCAACTAAGATGTTAGGAGAACGTTTAGTAATCTCCCGAGAATTCGCAAAAGGCACACAAAAAACTATACTTTCTTGTGTCCGTTTTGGTAATGTATTAGGTTCAAGAGGTTCAATCATACCTCTGATAAAGAAGCAGATAAGAGAAGGTGATGTCGTTACACTGACAGATAAAAATATGAAAAGATTCTTTTTATCAATAAATCAAGCAGTTAAACTAGTATTACAAGCTATGATCATAGCAAAAGGAGGAGAGATATTTGTACTAAAGATGCCTACGATCAAAATTAAAGATTTAGTTGAGGTTATTATCGAAGAATATACTCTAAAAGTCGGAAAAGATCCTACTTCAATTAATATCAAATTAATCGGGTCACGTATCCGAGAAAAAGTGAATGAAATACTAATATCTCCTTATGAATTCACTAATTGTATTGAAATTGAAGATATGTACTGCATTTATCCTGATCCAAAATTAGATTTGGATTTATCATCACGCTTTCAACCAAATAGTTCAAAAGTAATCCTACATGAAGATTTTCATTATAGTACTCAAAATTCACCAATCTTGTCAAAAGAAGAATTAAGAAAGTTCCTACTTGAACTAAAGTTAATTTAAAAAATGGAAAAAAATGGTGAATAAAAAATATCCACTTTTTGATATCTATTGGGATCAAAAAGAAATTGAAATGATAAAAAAAGTAATAAAAAGGGGTTCATATTGGGCGACTGGACCAGAGATTAGTGAATTCGAAGCTAAACTTGGTCAATATTTAAATAAAAATCACGTTGTAACATTTAATTCTGGAACTTCTGCATTGCATTCAGTATTATTAGCACACGGATTAACTTCCGGAGAAATAATAGTACCTTCTTTTAGTTTCATAGCAACAGCTAATTGCGTGATTTTAGCAGGTTCCAAACCGGTATTTGCAGAAATCGAACAAAAGACATTAGGTTTGGACGTCGAGTTTTTAAAAGAAAAAATTAATCCAAAAACGAAGGCAATTATTCCTGTGCATTATGGAGGTAAAGTTTGTAAAGATATCGAAGCTATTAAGGAAATTGCAGAAGACTATAATTTATACTTAATTGAGGACGCAGCAGAAAGTTTTGGAGCAAAAATTAATAATAACTTGGCCGGTACATTTGGTACATCTGGAATGCTTAGTTTTTGTCAAAATAAAATAATTACAACGGGCGAAGGTGGAGCGATCTGTACTGATGATGAAAAAATTTATCAAAAATTAAAATTAATAAGTTCTCATGGAAGAGTAGAAAATAAGGGGATAGATTATTTCTCAAATATAAATGAGATGGAATATATAGAAGTGGGATTTAATTATAGAATGTCCAGCTTAAATGCAGCAATAGGGATTGCTCAATTATCTAAAATAAATGAGATTATAAAAATTAGAAGGGAGAAAGGAAAATATTATGATAAAAATTTAGAAAAAATTCAAGGATTTCAAACTATACCGGAACTAAATGATTCAAATACTGTTTACCAATTATATAGCATTTTCCTCAATCATCCCGAAGATCGAACAGAGATACAAAATTATCTTCTGAATAACGAAATATATACAAAGGTTTACTTTTATCCAATCCATTTAAAATCATATTATAGAGAAAAATTTGGATATTCTGAAGGAGATTTGCCTATAACAGAAAAGATATCCAAAAAAATTATGACTTTACCTATGTCCTTTAATTTTACACAAGATGATCAGAATTTTATTATTGATAAATTAGAAAAATTTTACACCTAAATCTTTAATAATTCAAAAAATGGGGATATTTATGTATTTTGCAATTTTATTTTTGGACGTTTTCCTATTACCTTACAAGGAGTTCCTATATTTATAGTCCATGGTTCTATATCTTTTGTTACTAAGCTATTACTTCCAATAATAGCTCCTTCTCCTATTGTAACACCAGGATGAACTACCGCATTTGTTCCGATAAATCCGTCTCTTTCAATTCTCACAAATGCAATTTTTAAATTTTGCGTCTCAATTGGTGCTACAGCAGACATATGATATCCACCTTCATAAGTATTTGTGCCAGTGACAATTCTTGCACCAGCTGCAATTGCTCCATAATCACCAATATAGAATTCTCCTCCACCAATTATACTTACAAAACTAGCGATATGAACATATCTACCTATATATGCCCCTTTACCTGCATAAATGAAAGTAAAATCATCAATTTGAGTATGATCTCCAATTTCAATAACCTCTGGTTTTATTATCTTTGCAGTTCCGAAAATTTTAACATTCTCACCTAATTTCTTAAATTGACTCATAAGCTTAAATTGTTTAACAAACAATAAAAATCTTTCACCATTATTTATGTATGTATAGAAATTAAAGCCAATGAAATCGAATAGAACAAGGAAGATATAAATATAGAAGAGTAGTTAAAAGAGAGTAAGACTATTGAAGAATTTGATACAATAATTTTTTTTGATAATTTTAATGAAGATTTAAAGAGATACTTATTTTCCAAAACATATTCTTTTTCCACCATAAATAGAGATAAAATCATCAATTTGGGCACAATCATCAATTTATAAACTTCTGGCTTTATAAACTTTGCATTAACCATAAATTTTATCATTTCTACCTAGTTTTTTAAAGTTAGTCATAATAAAAAATTTTCATTTTAATTTTTTTAAAGATTTTCCAAAATAAAAAAATGGCCCAAATGGAAAAGAATTATTTTAATTGTAAATCAGTGAGTCCGTTAAAAGGTAAAATAAAGTGAAAATTAAAATATTAGCGATTAATATTATCTTATATCTAAAATGAATTTTTAGGAGTTGTTAGTTATGTCGAAAAAATATATAGCAACTGGTAATCGTGTTTCTGAAAGTGAAAAGGTTTCTCGAGAAAGATTTTTCGATTTATTTCAAAATAGTCCAATACCACCAAATGAAATTTTACAGAATTTAGGTTTATACATTAACAGACAGTTATTATCAAAGATTTTATTTATGCATGAATTATACCTAAAAATTATTAATATTCATGGTATCATCATTGAGTTTGGAACAAGATGGGGACAAAACTTAGCTTTATTCGAATCCTTTCGTGGAATTTATGAACCGTATAATTATAGTAGAAAACTTGTAGGTTTTGATACATTTAAAGGATTTCCTTCCATTCATGAAAAGGATGGAGATAGAAACGTTAGTAAAGTCGGTGCTTTTTCTGTAACTGAAAATTATGAAGAATATTTAACATCAATTTTAAATTACCACGAAAGTGAGAGCCCATTATCTCATATTAAGAAATATGAGATATTAAAAGGTGATGTAATGGTGACTTTTAAAGAATATCTGGATAAAAATCCTGAAACTATTATCTCGTTAGCTTATTTCGATTTAGATATTTATGATCCTACTAAAAAATGTCTTGAATTAATGAAATCCTATCTCACAAAAGGAAGTGTAATTGGTTTTGATGAACTTGTCTATAAAGACTTTCCAGGAGAAACTATTGCCTTAAGAGAAGTTTTAGGTTTAGATAAATATAAAATCCAGAGAACTCCATTAAATCCATTTCCATCCTATGTTATTATTGAATAATATTCTTTATAAATCAAATTATTATTGGATTTATTCTAAATATTGCTTCCGGGTTTAATTATTTTAGCGAGCTGAAAGATTTTAAAATTCTCACCTAATTTCTTAAATTGACTCATAAACTCACAATATTTACCAAGTTATAAAAATTTATCAAACTTATTTATATATAGAAATAAAAGCCTACAAAACCGATTGAGGCAAGAATAATTTAGAAAAAATAGGGTAGAAAAAAGAGAGATATAATGAAAACATTAGTGGTTAGTTTTGTTTATCCCAAAATAAAACAGTATTTAAAAGATTTTTTCATTTCATTAAATAATCAGACTATTGAAGAATTTGATACTATAATTTTTAATGATAATTTTAATGAAGATATAAAGAGATACGGTTATAATGGCAAAATAATGTATAATACTGATGCATTAAATATTGTTGAAGTTAGAAAATTGATAATTAATTATAGTATTCATAATAAATATGATCTATTGATATTTGCAGATGCTGATGATGTTATAGCTAAGGATAGGGTTGAAATTATAATTGAATCTTATGAAGATAATGTATCTTTTTTTTATAATGATTTGTACTTATTATCTAATCGGAATACCGATTTTTTCAAAGGAAAATTACCTAGTAGAATAAATCATTTAGAAAAAATAAAAGAATGTAATTTTTTAGGCATGTCACATACAGCTCTTAATATCAAAAAAGAAAAAGAAATCTTAAAAATAATGCCAATAACTAATAAGATGATAACCTTTGATTGGTACATTCATAGTTATATCTTGTTAAAAGGAGGCTGTGGAAAAAAAGTAAATTCAAAAACTTATTATAGAACATATGATGATAATACTGCCGGTTTCACCAATTATTTAACAGAAAAAAAATTGAGAACTGGTTTAAAGGTTAAGAAATATCATTATGATTTTATGAAACAATTTGATGAAACTTACAAGGAACTTTTAGAAAAAATTATGAGATTAGAGAAAAAGTTAAGAAATCCTCAATTTAAGGAAAAATACATTAAATTTGTAAATTTAAAATATTCAGATAGTGTTTTTTGGTGGGAGAATATAAAAACTTTAGATAAAATTAAGAGAGGGGATTTCGATGATTAAGTTTGGTGATAAAGTAATTAAAAATTTTAGCGAACCTTATATAGTCGCAGAGATAGGAGCCAATCATAATGGTGATATGGATTTGGCAAAAAAATTAATTAAAAGCGCTGTTGAATGTGGAGCTGATGCGGTTAAATTTCAATCTTGGAATACTAAATCGATTATTTCTAAAGAAGTTTATGAACGTAATCAATCTTACAATGATTCTCCTAAAAAACATTTTGGTTCCTTAGAAGAAATGGTTGAAAAATATTATTTAAGAGAAGAACAACATTTTGAATTAAAACAATATTGTAAAAAACATAGAATAGAATTTTGTTCAACACCATTTTCTAAAGAAGAGGTAGATTTATTAATCAAAGTAGATGTTCCATTCATAAAAGTTGCATCAATGGATATTAACCACTTAGAATTATTAAAATATATAGCTAAACAAGGAAAGCCCGTGGTTTTATCCTCTGGAATGGCAACATTAGGAGAAATTGAACAAGCTGTAAGGACAATTGAGGAACAAAATAATGATCAGATTGTGATATTACATTGTATTTCAATATATCCTCCTAAATATAAAGATATAAATCTAAATAATATTAAGATGCTACAACAAGCATTTGATTATCCAATTGGTTTTTCTGACCATAGTTTAGGAGTTGTTATTCCTCTTGCTTCAGTAGCATTAGGGTGCTGTCTAATAGAAAAACATTTTACTATTGACAAGGATCTCCCTGGTTGGGACCATGAAATTTCTGCAGATCCAAGTGAATTAAAAGTAATATGTGAAGAATCTAAAAATATAGTAAAAGCATTAGGTGTTTTTAAAAGAACTATTTCTGAAGCTGAAAGAGAAAAGTTGAAGATATTTAGAAGAAGTATAGTAGTAAATAGAGAAATGAAAATAGGAGAAACAATAAGGATAATAGATTTAAATTTTAAACGGCCTGGTAGTGGCATAAGGCCAGATGAAATTAAATATGTGATTGGTAAAAAATTAAAAAAAAATAAGGAATATGATGAATTATTATATTGGGAAGATTTAGTGTAAATTTTATTTCTTTATTAAAAAAAAATGATTTCAGCTCAAAAAAGAAAATTAAATCAAAAAATTTTTTTGATTATTTATTTCAAAATAATATAAGATCAATAAGTGAGATAAATACAATTTTAGAGTTAAAATAGTGGAATTTGGATAGAAAATAATATTAAGGTTTATACTCTATTGGGATATAGAATTAATCAAAAATAATTGCCATTTTAAAATATTATAAATGAAAATTGAAAGGCAACAGAACAATTAGGTAATAAACACAAGGTTAGAAGAGATTTGAACAAGGACATCACATTAGTTTTACCAGTAGAAGTAAAAAATAGGGAGTTTGATAGTAGATTATTATTAGCCTATCATCTTATTAAGGAGGGTTATAAAGTAATTATCGGTGATAGGAGTGGTTGTTCTAGAGAGATAAATTTTATACAAAATTGTATTTATTTAGCGAAAAGTCTTGCTTACAGTCAAAGTGGATTATATAAAAAAATTAAACATAATAATGGAAGAATTTTTATTCTTTATGAAGAAGGAGGTATTGTAGGACGGGAAAAACATAAATTTTCAGAAATTAAATCTTTTTACCCCAAAAAAATGTTACATTTTGTTGATTCAGTATTTGTTTATGGAAAATCGTTTCAAAATTTATTAGTTGAAAACATTCCTGAATTTAATTCAAAAAATACATATATCATAGGTAATTCTAGGTTCGATCTACATAAACCTAAATATTTAAGGTATTATTCAAAACAAGTTAAAAAAATAAAAAGCAAATATGGGAATTATTTATTATTTAATGGCAATTATTATCATGCTAATCATTACTTAGGAGAAAATTATCTTTTAGATGAGATAATAAATAATAAAGAAATAACTGAAGAATTAAAAGAAAATTATTTTATTAAAAAAATAGAACATTCAAAAGTTAATTTAAATAACTTTTTGGATCTGATCAAATATATCGCACAAAAACTCCCTAAACAGACAATTATAGTAAGACCTCATCCTGGAGAAAACACACAAATTTATAAGAGAACACTAAAAAATATTAATAATCTATTCATAATAAATGAAGGGTCAGCTACTCCTTGGATAATAGGCTCAAAATTAGTAATTCATCTCGATTGTACTACTGCTGTTGAATCTATCTTTGCTGAAAAACCTGTTATTTCATATATCCCTTTTGAAGATACTTCTGATCTCTTTTGGCTTTCAGTTTATGTAAGTGACGTAGCCAAAACAAAGAAAGAAGTTTTTAATAAGATACAAGAATATTTATCAGGAAATAAAGAGTTTGGAATAGAAGAAAAGAAAAGATCCGTTCTTAATGACGAAATTATAAATTATAGTGAAGAAACTTCTAAATTATTTGTCAATTTTATTAATAAAACTATTAGAAACATGAAATTAGTTAATAAAACGCAAATATCAACAAAAAAATGTTTTAGAATTTATTTAAAGAAATTATATCTTCGTAGTAGAAATATTGTTGGATGGATTATTGGCAAATATATAGAAAAAAGTGGTTATTGTATAAAATATATAGGAGTATCAAAAAAGGAAGTTAAATCAAATTTGGAAATATTTAAACAAATTCAAGGAGACTCATTTGATTACAATATATCAAGGTTAGGAATTAATACATTCAAAATTGAGAGGAAAATTTAAATTTTTTTTTCCTCTGCTCATATTAATGGAATTTAGATTACCGAAGGAACTGAATCTGTCAATAAAACTAAAAAACACTCAAAGTAAACTAATTATTTCTTGTTATTTTATAATTTAAACTAGAAAAACGACTTTTAATTATGTATAATAATATATCCATAATAAATGATAATTATAGTATCTTTTTATAAACATATATCAAGTACTTTAATAAGAAATTAATTAGTAAATATTAGTATAACACAAATAGATTGGATAGGTTTAGAAGCAAATGTATAATAATAACGGTTTAAAAATTGTCGCTACAGTTGAAGCAAGAATGGGGTCATCTAGATTACCAGGTAAAGTTTTGTTTCCACTAGTTGAAAAACCTGTCCTTCAACATATTATTGAACGGATAAACCGAAGTAAATATGTTGATGAAGTAGTTGTAGCTACCACAGAAAATGTTTTAGATGATAAAATTGTAGAAATTTGTCAGAATTTCGATTTTAAATACTATAGAGGAAGTGAACAAGATGTTTTACTTAGGGTGCTTAATGCCGCAAAATCCGCTCAAGCAGATATCATAGTTGAAATATGCGGAGATTGTCCTGTTATTGATTGGAGGCATATAGATAAATCAATTGAATTGTTTTTTTCTGGTGATTACGATTATATATCTAATGACATTGAAAAAACATTCCCTATAGGTTTGAGGGTTCAAACCTTCCCAGTATCTGTTCTTGAAAGAGTTAACCAATTAACTGATTCTGAAGCAGATCATGAACATGTAACATTATATATATATTCAAATCCAAAACAGTTTAAAATATTGAATTGGAGTGCAAAGGGAGATATGATTCACCCCGAACTTGAAATTACTCTTGATACTGCAGAAGATTATGAGTTAATTAAATTTATATTCAACCAATTATATCCCAACGATAATGATTTTACTGCTCTAGATGTAGTAAAACTATTTTTAAACAATCCTGAGATTAAAGATTACACTAAAAATGTAAAAAGAAAAGATGCATTTCTCGAAAAAAAAAATGAGGAGAATAAAAAAAATTCCAATATTTAATGTTTTGATTATCGGTGCAGGATATATTGGAGCATTTAATGATTACCCTAATTCTGAAAATATTTTAACACATGCACATGCATTTACAATACATAAGGGTTTCAATCTAGTAGGTTTTGTTGATAAAGACATCGAAAAGGCCAAAAAAGCTGCAAATATTTGGAGTACATCATATTTTAAAACTATTGAGGGTGCTTTTAAGAAATTTAAAATAGATGTCGTATGTGTAGCAGTACCAGATGACGTACATTATCCAATTTTGATGGAAATTTTAGATTATCCATTTAAATTTGTATTTATTGAAAAACCAATTACAAAAACCCTAAGTGAAGCAAAGATTATAATTGAAAAGTATACAAGTAAGAAGATCCCTTCAGCAGTAAATTATTCTCGGAGGTTTGTACCTGAATTTTTAACTATTAAATCTAAAATCTTAAACGGAGATTACGGGAATTTTCTTGGTGGAGTTGGTTACTATACTAAAGGACTTATTCATAATGGCTCACATCTTTTAGATTTATTACGGTTTCTGATAGGAGATGTAAAAGAAGCAACCCCAATTCAAAAGGAATACGATTTTTATCAAGATGATCCAAGTATTTCGGCTGTTCTCAAATTTGGGGAGAAAAAAGTCGTCTTTATTCAAACCTTAAACTTCAGAATCTATGATATTTTTGAAATTGATTTGTTTTTTGAAAAATCGAGATTTAGACTGATTGATTCAGGTAATATAATTGAAGAATACTGCGTAAGGAATAATCCTGTTTTAAAGAGATATAAAAATTTAGTAAAAATTTTGGAACACAAAACATTATTGAACAAGGCGATATATCATGCTACTCAAAATATTTATGATTTTTTAGTAGATGGGAAGGAAATTTATTGTACACTAAAAGATGGTTATGATGTGCTTAAATTATGTCTAGAACTAAAAAACAAAAGCTAACAAAAAAAAAAATTTTATTATTTTCATGTGATATTGGAGGTTCCAATGTTATAATCTCATTAATTAAATCGTTAAGAAGAAGATACTACAAAGTCTTTTTATTCGGTAAAAATATTGCTTTAAAGAATTACCGATTGCGAGGATTTAAAGGGAAAAATATCTCATCAATTATTTCGATTATCAATGTGGATAATTTAGTCAAGTTCCTAATGAGAAAAAAATTTGATTTTATAATAACTGGTACGAGTGGAAACGATTATACGGAAAGATATCTTTGGAAAGCTGCAGATATAGTTAAAGTCCCAACCTTTGCAATACTTGATAACTGGATAAATTATGGTATCCGCTTTTCAGAATACGATCAACCTAGAATTGAGGAATATAATCGTTCCAAAACTCATATTTTTTTACCAACCAAAATTTTAGTTATGGATCAATTTGCAAAAACAAATATGGTGAAAGAAGGATTTGATTCATCTCGTATTTTAATTTCGGGGCAACCTCATTTTGACTATATTTACAATAAGAGGAAATTCTATACTGAAGAAAGGATTAAAAAATTTAGAAGAAAAATTGGTTGCCAAAAGAAAGAAATTTTAATTACATTTATTTCGGAAGGCATTTCAAAGTCGTATAATGAGAATAATCCTAATAAGCATTATTGGGGGTTTACTGAAAGATCAATTCTACTTAATTTGATAAATGTATTAATTAAAATATGCCAACATTCTAATTTAAAAGTTAAATTATTAATTAAATTGCATCCTTCATCTGAAGATCTTAATGTTTTTAAGGACATATTGCAGTCTAATAATGAAAATATTTCATTCATAGTTAAAAGAGAGATTGATCCTTTTCTTTTAATGTCATCTTCAAAAGTTATTTGTGGAATGTTTTCAATGTTTTTAGTTGAATCATTTATTTTTGGACGACCTATTTTAAGTATTTTAATTGGTCTTAAAAGAGAAAATCCTTTTATAATGGAGAAAAAAGGATTTATAAAGTCTATTTTAAATGAGGAAACTCTTTATGAAAAACTTAAAGATTTAATAATAAAGAATAATTCACAACTAAATAACCAAATTTTTCAAATTGGAGCGATTGAAAAGGTAATAGAATATATGGAGGAAATAATAAGATGAAATTAGCAATAAATGGTGGAATAAAAGTTAGAGATAAACCCTTTCCTGATTATAAAACAATTGGTAAAGAGGAACAAAAAGTTGTACAAAAAGTTTTAGAATCAGGAATCTTGTCAAAATTTTTGGGATGTTGGCATGAAAACTTTTATGGTGGTCCTCAAGTTAGAGAATTAGAGAAGGAATGGTCAGAATATTATGATGTTAAACATTCTATTGCTGTAAATTCTGCAACGTCAGGATTATATTGTGCTGTTGGAGCATCTGGTGCGGGACCTGGGGATGAAATTATTGTTTCACCTTATACAATGACTGCTTCAGCAACTGCTGCATTAATATATAATGCGATTCCAGTTTTTGCAGATATTGAAGAAGAATATTTTTGTTTAGATCCCAAATCTATTGAAGAGCGAATAACTGAAAGAACTAAAGCAATAATTGTAGTAGATCTTTTTGGACAACCCTACGATGCAGATAGTATTAATAATATTGCAAAAAAAAATAATCTTCTTGTCATTGAAGATGCAGCTCAAGCACCTGGCGTAAAATATAAAGGAAAATTTGCAGGAACATTAGGAGATATTGGTATTTATTCATTAAATTATCATAAACACATTCATACAGGGGAAGGTTGTTTAATAGTGACTGATGATGATGAATTAGCTGAAAGGATGCGTCTAATTCGAAATCATGCAGAAGTAGTGGTCGATCCAAAAGGATACACCAATTTAACTAATATGGTTGGTTACAATTACAGAATGACAGAAATAGAAGCTGCTATTGCAAGAGAGCAACTAAAGAAGGTAAATGGATTACTTAATGAAATCCAAAAAAATGTTGCATATTTGACTAATAAACTTTCACAAATCCCTTGTCTTAGTGTTCCTACAACTAGAGAAGGTTGTGAACATGCATATTATTATCATCCGATCAAGTATAATATTAACATTGGGGAAGTATCTAGAGAAAGATTCGTTGAGGCTGTTAGGGCAGAATTAACTCCTGGTTTACTTAGAGGAGATGAACATTTAATGGTGAGTTATGGATATGTAAGACCGATTTATTTTGAACCAATATACCAACAATTAATCGCATATGGTGATAAAGGATGCCCATTTAAATGCCCTTGGTATAAAGGGAAATTAAATTATACAAAAGGATTGTGCCCTGTATGTGAGAAAATGCATTTTGAGGAGTTAATACTTCATGATATGATGAAACCACCTATGGTAAAAAAAGATTTGGATGATTTAATCCAAGCATTCCAAAAAGTTTGGGAAAATCGATCAGAACTAATGGAGTAATCAAAATACCGTTTAAGGTTTATGATATTAATCGTTGAATAAAAATATAAATTTAAAAATTATTTATTAAATTAATGAATACTTTAAGAAATTTTTAATAAAAATCAAAAAGAGAGATGTAAAATTTTGGAAAATCTACATAATCCTTTCATTATTTGTAATAGGTTGTATTTAAGAGCTTTGGAAAAAAAAGATCTTGAAGGAAATTGGTTCAGATGGTTCAACGACCCACATAATACAAGATTTACTGGTCATGGCAGATTTCCCAATACAATCGAAAAACAGACTCAATATTTTGAAACAATAACTAATAGTAAAAATGATCTTGTTCTTGCTATTATTGATAAGAGTTCAAATAACCATATTGGGGTTATTGCTCTTAATAATATACAATGGATTCATCAAAATGCTGATTTAAATATAATAATGGGTGATTATGATATAAAATACATTGGTTATGGATTTGAAGCATCTTGCTTCTTGATAGATCATGGATTTCAGAGATTGAATTTACATAAAATTTGCGAGGGACATGATATTGGATTAAAAGGATGGGGTAATCTTTTAAAGAAAATAGGATTTAAAATATATGGAGTTCAAAAAGAACATATGTTTCGGGATGGAAAGTTTTTCGATATTGAGAGATCAGAGGTATTTCCTAAAGATTTCTACAAATCAGCAACTACAAAAAAATTTATTAAAAATATTCCAGAACATTATTTAAATTCTGATTAATTCTTCCATACCAGATTTAATTCTTTTTTATATCACTCTTTTTTTCTAAGGACTCCAATAATTTGACTACCTGAATTATCATATATATACTCTATTAATTCATGGTATAAATTAGGTGATTTTCTGTCCATTTCAAGAAAAAATGATGCTAAATATCTTAAATGGTTATTATTAGAAAATTCACTCCAATATTGAACCCAATCTGTTCTATTCTTGATATATTCTTCACTTGTAATAAAAGAAATGCTTTTAAATTGACTTTCCTTTAAAATGAACTTCTTTAACCAATCTATAGTAAAGCAATAAAGATGATGGGGGATGAAACTTACATAAAAATCAAAAACTCTTGAATCAAAACTGTCATAATTAGGTGTAGAAAAGATAAAGACACCATTTTCATTCAAAATACTAAAAGCCTTATCCAAGATTTTTGAAAAATTAGATAATGTAATATGTTCCACGACTTCCCAAATGGTAATAATATCAAATTTTCTGCCAGCAAAATCTATTTCCGTAAATTTCCCAAGAATTGAATTAATTCCCTTTGATCTTGCGTTTGCTACCAATTCCTCAGATATTTCTATCATAGTTATATCAAATTTTGGATTTTTTTCACCAAAATATTTACAAAAACCCCCAAATCCACCACCAATATCTAGAAGAGTCCCTTTTTCCATTTGTCTCCCAATATCCATAGCACTTCTCCAACTGTTTGAATTAGTCAAAGGGGTATCTAGTAGTCCTAATCTATAATATTCTTCATCATATAATTCATCTAAGTAATTATCTTCAATTCGGGGATTTAAAAATATTAAACCACAATTATTACACTCCCAATACCAACCCCCGTTGATTGGTAGGAAACCAATTATTGGTTGACTATGTAGTATCTTAAGTGGTGTGAGATTTTTACTCCCACAAAATTCACAAATATCTGTTTTTCTCAAAGGAACCTGTTTACCATAACTCAAAATAGTAGAAAACATTTCTGATTTTTGGAGTTCCTCAAGAATTTGTTCAATATTCATCATTGAAATATTTGGATTTTTCGTTAGAATTGCTTTTATTATATTACCGCGTTTATATCTTCCCACTCGCAGATTAATATTCCATTTTTCAAAGAGTTCTGATTTCATAGTGTATTTTTTTTTTGAAATCGGTAGCTCGCATACTTGTTTGATAGAGACAGAATTTCCTTTTATTCTTTTAACATAATCTGTGGAGATTACTCGTTGTGGATATGTACCTGGAATAAAGCCATCAAATTTTACCTCTTCATAATCTCCTATAATTTCAAAGCAATTATTCAATAAATCATTATCAATTAATGGTTCTGCGTTTGTTAAAAGAAATATTGCTATATCATTACTTTCAAAAGTAATTTCAGATTCTAAATTGTGAAAATCTTTCGTTTTTAGTGCAATATCACTTGATTTAGTGTATACAAATTCTCTAATATTGTAATTTTCTTTTATTAAAATTCGGTTTTTTAAAATATCCAGTAATTTTATATTGGATGAATAATCTACAAAATTTCTATCAGTATATTCTATTAATAAAACTATTGACATGGTTGAAGAATCCTTTACTTAAATTTTGATTTATGTTAAAATAAAATTTCCTATGTTCTATAAAAAATTGAAAATATTTAAAGAACTTTTTTTCCTCCAATTTTTAGGAAATGCCTTTTAGAAATTTTTGAGGAATTCTTAATTCAGGATTTGCTAAAATATTAAAAGTATAAATTTAATATCTATAAATAATGAAAATTCATGGAATTGGAGTAGACATCGAAGATATTTCGAGATTTAAATCCAAACCGTATGAAGTTAATACACAATTCTATGAAACAATATTTACAAAGAAAGAAATTCAATATTGTTTAGGAAAAAAAAATCCTTATCAGCATTTTGCAGCAAGATTTTGTGCAAAGGAAGCATTTATTAAAGCATTAAATGAAAAAATTGTAGATCATACTTCTATTGAAATTGAAAATATTGGAAAAAAACCTGTTATTAAAAGGGGGGATTATGAAATATTTTTATCTATTTCACATGAAAAAGATAAAGCGATAGCTTTTGTAATAATTCTCTCTAAGGAAATATGATTTTTCCTAACAAGCAAAATTAGTCCAAAAAAATTACTGTTAAGTCTGGCTTTGGATAAGTTTTCTTAACATCCCAAGTGAATTCAATTTTACTTTCTTCTATAGAAAATCCCGATTTATTAAAAAAATTCAAACAAGGAAGATTTTTTGCTGTTTTTAAATATTTTGCACTTATTTTATCAAGATTTTTTGATTTAGCATATTCTATAATATGGAATAACATTAAATTTTCAATTTTACGACCTAAAACTCTACAACTTATAACAAAATCGACAATTTTCCCAACTTTATCTTGAATTTCCAAACTAATAATAGCTGTTAATCCCATATTACCAAATTTATCAGAAACACTAAATGTCCATAGCTTACTTGTGTCGCTTTTCATCCAATTATTTAATTCTGATTCCGTTAATCTTCGTGTACTGAGATTCATTTGATTTGATTTATTCAATAGTTGAAGCGTTCTTCGAATATTACCTTCATTTAATTGTTCAATATGAACTTTAATATCTAAAGTCTTTAACCACTCATCAATCGATTCTATTTGAGTTTTTAACATATTTCTATCCTTTTCTGAAATATATATTTCAGTTCTTTTTTTGTCCTCATCACTGAGAGAAATTCTGTCAAAATGTTTTAGTTCAGATAAAGCTTTAGTATATTCTATTGGATTTTTAGGCCAATCTGGTACTAATATTTCAGTTAAAGTCTTCTTTACTCTTTCTCTTTCATAAGGATTATCATCAATAAAAACAACTGACTGTAAACCCAAATTTAATTCTGATACTAAATCAGCGATATTTTTTGCCTTATCTTCCCAATTTATACGCCAACCAACAAAATCCTTAATATCTAAAACCATTTCGGGATGATTTTTAATTCCTTCTAAAGCGATATTTTCTTCGTTTTTACTTACAATTGCGAGTAATATACCCCTATTTTTAAGAGATTTTAAGTTTTTTTGGAAATCAACAAATGCCTCACCCGTAGCATCATGTCCTCCTAATCGTAAATTTTGCCAACCATCATCTCCTATAATTCCACCCCATAAGGTATTATCTAAATCTAAGACAATTAATTTTTTAGCTTTACCCTTAATAGAATCATTAATTATTTTAATTTCATCAATAAAATCTAAAAAAAATTCATTACTATATGGGATTTTTGTATAATACCATAACTTATTATTAAAACTTGATTTGCCAAGATAGTTGCATATTCTATTTGTATCTATTATAAAGATATTTCTTTCATTCTCAAAATTTTCAATTAACCTTAAATTCATTTGGAGAAGTGCGTTTGCCAATCCACCTTTCTTTAGGTCATTTATTCCTAAACCTCGATAATATGAATTTATTATCCAAGAATTAATAAAAATAATTTTCACATGTTTTTTTATATTAATAATATGAGAACAAAATTCATCTACTTCTTTAAGGATCAGATTTAAAGAGATATCTTCAAAATGCATTAATTTTTTAAAAGAACTTATAATTCCTTGAGGTCTAGTAAAAATTATTACAAATTCATATAATTTCCAATAGTTCTCGTCTTTATTAAGTAATACTGGCATTACTTCACCAAAATTACATAAATCAAATTGAAAACCGGATAAAGAGAAATCTTTTTTAAGAATATTAATTAAATTCTGAACATTGAAATCGGATATAACTTTACACTTCATCATTAAATCAATATTTTCAAATCATCTAAATTGGCAATAAAATCCACTATTGTATTTATATCAGTAAGAGTGATTTCTTCCATACTTATGATATTATCTATAATCATTACTTCTTGCTGTAGGGTGTTTTCAAATTGACTTTCTATTTCAATGAAAAGATTTAAAATGCCTAAAGAATCTATTTTTTCACCACCAAAAATAATTTCGTTAAGCTTCTTTTCAAGTTTTTGATCATCAGGAAGTAGAATATTGGTTGATTCTATAGCATTAAATATTAATTGTATTATTTGTTCTTTTTCCATGATTATATCCTTTTAACTACTCACTTTTGCCTAATTGTAAATATTAAAAATAAATAAAAAAGATATTGTAATTTTGTGATCTTTATTCCTTTTTTTCGTCTAATTTTCTTATCATGATTTCAGCTAAGGCAAAATTCATATTATCATCTATATCAATTGAACGTTCAGATGGAAGAATATAAGCATAAGTCTTATCAGAATAGTATGTTCCTTCATTTTTAAGAAGATCTGTTTTAAGAACATAAATTGCCCCGTTTGGAATAAAAGCTTTTGGTTCTTCTTGTCGATTTTTCATGCTCATTGTTTTGTTAAAAAAGTTCGTTAATACTCCATTCTCATTTAATTTCAAAAACCAACTAGGTGGATGTGGTGCCTCAGTCACACATATAACCGAATCCGCTTTCTTTTCCAAAAAAAGTTTCACTGCTTTATCAATATCTCCACCTGTTCTAAGAGGTGATGTCGGCAAAAGTGCAATAAATGATTCAATTTTCTTATTTAAGATTTTCTCTAATTGTTCTATAGTGTAAATATATACATCAGTTGCAGAACTATTATCAGTAGCAAGGTTTTTTGGACGCATGAAAGGTATTTCTGCTCCGTATTTTTTAGCAATTTCCGCAATTTCCAGATCATCTGTGGAAACAAAAACTCTATTTACACTTTTTGCTCGTAATGCGGCTTCTATTGTATATGCGATAAGGGGTTTTCCACCTAGAAGTTTAATATTTTTTCTGGGAATACCTTTCGATCCTCCTCTTGCAGGAATAATGGCTATCATTTAAAAATCCTCCATTGAAAGTAATGAGTCAATTTCAATATCTCTCTTTGCTTGCCTTCCGATTATAAAATTGATATATTTTGGTTCTAGACCTGTTCCAGGTCTTTTACAAGTTAGATCTTCTTTTAAAATTTTTTCTCCTTTCTTTATATTCCTGGTTGAAACAATACTTCTTCTAAATGCTTCCAGTCTTTCCTGGGGTTCGTTGACAACCCTATTATAAGAACCTAGCATTTTATATGCTCTTTTACATTCTTTAACAATAATTCCTAATTCTTCAGGATTTGCAGAAATTTTATGATCCCACCCTTCCATAGTTTTATCTAATGTAAAATGTTTTTCAATCATACATACACCCTTTGCTATTGAAAGTATGGGTGCAGTAAAGCCAATGGTATGATCTGAAAAACCTGTGGGATAATTATAAAGATTCCTAACCATGTCAATATTATTTAGATTAACTTTTTTATCCTCTGGAGGATAGAGTGATACGCAATGTAATAAAATGATTTTATCATTTCCAGTATTAATAATCGTCCTGATAGCTTGATCAATATCACTTAAATTATTCAAACCTGTTGACATTACAAGTGGTTTGTCTTTTTTTGCAATAAACTCTAAAAAAGAGAAATTATTTAGATCCATAGAGGCAATTTTGATAAATTCTACATCTAATTCATCGATTAAGAAATTAACTTCTCTCTCAGAGAAAGGAGTAGATGCAAAAATTATACCGGTTTTATCACAATAATTCTTTAATTCTCTAAAATCTTCATCACTAAGGCTGTAAGCTTCAACAATAGATTCTAAAGTATGATCATTTCTATTTCTGTAATCGTCATTTAAAAAGAAATTATCTTCATAAGCTTTTTTTGAAAATATCGAGTGTTTATCCCAAGATTGAAATTTAACACAATCAGCTCCTTTTTTATGAGCAATATTAATCATCTTTTTGGCTAATTCTACATCCCCGTTATGATTTGCAGTAATTTCAGCAGTAATAAATGGTTCTGAATAATTCTTAATTTCTTTATTTCCAATTTTAATCATGAAAGACACACCTTATTTTATAGAATAAATCATTTTTCATTAAATATGAACCATTTTCCACAATTATTAAGCTCTTATTTTTGTTGTGGAAATCTCATAAAACTATATTCAGTTTTTTCCATCAAAACAATTTATTTTATTTTTCTTAATTAATCATACAACTATGAATGTAAAGGGACTAATCTTAAAGAAAATATCTAAATTGGATTTGATCCCTTAACATCTGATGCTTCGAGGATATTGAAATCAACATTATACAAAATTTAAAATTGGAAATAATGTTTATTAATCTAAGTCTTTTTATTTCTTAAGGTGATTGGATATTCAATATGGAAGGAAAAGTATTTTAATCTTAATATCAGAAATTATCACTCGCCTTTTACATGCAATAACTTTTTTTATTGCTGTTAACAGTTTTTCTCCCATATACTTTGGTTATCAAAAAATTGCAATTTCATTAATGGGTCTCTTTATATTTTTATCTACATTAGGATTTTTACAAGCACATAATATAATTATGGCTGAAAAGGGAAACCGGGATGATGCGTTTACAATATATTTCCTTATTAAAGTAATTTTAACAATTATAGCATCAATCATTACTTTTTTTTTTATTTTAAATCTAATAAACGATAGAGATTTCATTGGTTTTAGTACAGAGCAGATTTGGATTATAATAATTGTATTTTTTGAACTTTTTCTTGATTCTTTTAATCAAATCTATACTCGAAGTTTTTTATCAACAATGGATATAGCTAAAATGCAAATACCTATTATAATTAGTACCTTTATTGGTAAATTTTTCTCGATTGTGGTAATTTTCATCTTTCAAAATTTTTATATTTATTTAATGGGCACCATCATTACTTATTCAATAAACCTAATATTCTATATTTATTTTGGTAGGATTTTTCATTTTTCAAAAATCAACAGAATCCTTTTAAAAAGATATGTATATCTAAGTGTAATACTTCTTTTACCTGTAATTCTTGATACCCTTTGTGCAAATTTAGGTCCATTATTTTTTTTGCTACATTTTGATGAAGAGGCTTTAGGAGTATATTTTGTAATATTTTCTTTTTTTACTATGATTTTAACACTTCAAAAAACATTTCAAATCCTTTTAATTCCTAATTTTATTAATTTATTGACAAATAATGAAGTTGAAAACCTTAAGAAATCAATTAGGTTATTTGGGAAATATATGACAATAATGAATAGTTTATTAATTGTTACGGGGATTATTTTTGGAGAATTTATCTTAAAAAATTTTTTTGGCTTGATTTATTATGAGCAGGGATTATATTTTTTTTATGGTTGTTTGTTATTTGTAATGCGTTTTGCTTTATTAGATCCTTATTCTTCAGTATTAATAGCATCAAACCAATTAAAATTATTCACTTTGTTAAAAGCTCTGAAATTTGCTTCTGCATTAGTTTCTTGGATATTTTTTATTCCTTATTTTAGTATTATTGGAATCGAATTAGGAAACTGGATATTTTTAATTCCAAATATTATTATTATTAGAATTTATAGCCATAAAAAGAATGGTATAGGGAATATCGATATTAAAGAATTAATGCACTATTCAGTATTAATTATTTTATTTATCATCTGTTTTTTTATCGCTTCACTTAATTTGGCTGTATTACTCTCTGGTTTGATTTTACTAATAATTATTGGGTTATATATAATATTTCTATTTACAGCTAAAATATTCACAAGAAAGGATATTGATTATATTTTTGATATCATAAATCCAAAAAAAATGATTAATTATATTAGAGATGAAACAATAAGAGAAACGGGAGAGGAAAAATGATTCTTCAAATAGATTTTATTGTTTTTCTATAAAAGTTTTTTAATTCTTTGCAGGATTTAAAGTCATGCATTTGTATTTTGCACAATTATCGATTGAAAACATTTTTGGATCTCCTTTCAATAAGGAGATCGAAAGTTTAGTAATGAATTTATCTCATTATACTAGCAGTAGAGAATTATTTTCTAAAAGTGAAAGATTAATTTTTTTTCCCACGAATGAATTCACTGTTGTAAATTGAGAATTTATTACAATTTAATGCCACACAAAAGTGGATACAGAAAATATGTTGGTATGCAGTGAGCTTAGACTACGCCTATTTGGAAAAATACGAGTAAAGATATCCAGTGGGGAATTACCGCTCTAAAATAATTTAAAATTGTAATCTTTCCCACAATATTATTGATTTAGAGTCTAAATTTATTAAATAATAAAATATTTGATTGAAAAACTTTAAAAAAAATTGATTCTTTACAATTTTAATTAATGTCTGAAGGAAAAGAAAATAAGCTAGTAAATTGGTTAAAGAGGTATAAAAGATTTATTATAAACTTAATTACCATAGTTTTAATAATTCTAATGATAATTCTTATTGATTTTTCAGAATTAATAGCAAAAATTTCCATGATTGGTTTATGGGGTACTTTAATTTTTATAATATTATATACTATCGCATTCTTTCTTAGAGCATATAAATTAAAATTAATATTCAAAGGTTTAAATCAACCGATTAAATTTTCTTCATCATATTTCTCTGTTGGTGCAAGTTTTTTTATAAATGACATAACCCCCGGGCAATTAGGTGATATGGTAAAAGTATTCATACTTAAAGATCGAGAAAATATAAGATTGACCGAAAGTTTTACAGGAATCGCCATAGAAAGAGGATTAGACTTTCTAATACTATTTATGATTAATTTTTTTGCTCTGATTTATTTATATCTAACTAGATTTGGTGAACTAGAAAATAGAGCTATTTTAGGACAAAATCTTCAATTTTTTCTACTCCTTGGAGTAGTAGTAATCATTATTGTTTTAATTCTGCTTCTTGTTTTGCTCTATAAGCAAGATTTTATAATAAAAATTATCAAAAAAATATCAAATAAATTGGGTGGTTATTTAGAGAGATTTTTAAGTAATTTCAAAAATGGTTTGTATAAATTTAAAGATAATAAAAAAGAGTTTTTGTATATAATTCTACTAAATATTTCAATGTATATCATCAATGCATTTATCCTTGTAATATTCTTTATATTTCTAGAGTATAATTTAAATGTTTTTATAATTATCTTAGCATGCTTAGTTTTATTTTTCAGTAGAATAATTCAAATTACACCTGGAGGGTGGGGTATATCAGAAAATGTTGGAGCTCTATTTATCCTTATTGTTTATCCAGAGATTGCATATCTTGATATTTTAGTCGTTTTTTTTATTGATCATTTACTAAGAAGTGCCTATCTTTTCTTTTATGGAGGATATTCTTTATTACACTTGAATTTCAAACTAAAAGAAGCAAGAAAATTAATTACAAATTAGAGAACTTTTTCGCCTAAATCTGTAATAAATCAAAAAATGGAGATACTCTTATAAAATGCAATTCTACTTAAAAATTATTAATCTCGAGTATTAATATCCTCTAGATAAAACATTTACATTCTTCATTTTACTTTTCTAATTGCTGGATAACTCCAATAAATTTTTCCAGAAGTTTTCATCAATAATATTTTTCAAACCTTTTAGTTCTTCAATCTTTCCACTCAAAGTATTTGTAGTTGCATCAGGAAAAGTACTATTTACCAAGATAAATTTTCCATATTTTTTTTTTATGTAATTGCTTTCTTTTTCATAAAAATCAAAGTATTTTCTTTTAAGAATATCAATTCTAAGATTTCCGACAATTTTTATTTTATTTGATATTTGGGGATATTTTTTCGATATAAGATTGGCTTGTTCTTGCCCCCAAGCGAAAAATAGACTTAATAATTTTAAACTATTAAGTGAAACTCCTTCTAAGCTAATTTCGGGATATCTATAAACAAATCCTTCTTCATCAGTAGAGCATATATAATAACCTCTTTTTCTTAATTTCTTAAATGTATTGGATTGGATCTCCCAAATACTTTTATCAAGATAAATCCCCGTCGGCATAAATGAAAAATTTGTAAATATTCTTGTTCTATGATGTCCTATAACCACATTGTATCCTTTTTTTAATGCTAGAATTGACAAAAATAATTTAGCTATGTATTCTCTGCTTTTAGTTTCTATTGCAATAAAAAGCCATTTTTTTTTTAGCAATTTTCATTTTTGTTCATAATCATTCATATTGGTGATTAAACCTCTTTCTTTCGACATCTTTCTTATATATAGGGTTTTTGTCCATACTATTCAGAAACATGTTGTTACAATAAATCAAAAGAAATGGGATTTAAAAATAATTTATCAACTATTGATGAATTTGAGATAAATTTTTTCCACTTTCATGGCAATCTGCTCATAAGATCTATTTTTATTAATCCATTGTCGACCTTTTTCACCCTTGATTTTTACCAATTGTTCGTTTTTTGCTAATCTGATCATCGCAGTTGAAAATGAAGCAGCATTAAAATCAACTAATATACCACCATTACTCTTAGAAATAACATTTTTCATTTCGAATATCTCTCTATTTCCAATAACCGGGAGTCCACAGGCCATATATTCAAGCGTCTTCGTTGGAGACGACAATTTATAATTATCAATTGGAGGTATTGGAGATAATCCAATATCTGCTAAGCAAATATATTTAGGTATAATTTTATAAGGGATTTTTCCTGTGAAAATAATATATTTTTCCAAGTTTAAATTCATACTTAGCTTTTCTAATTCTCCTTTACCGTCACCATCCCCAACTATTAATAGTTTAGCATTCATAACTTCCTTTGTCACTAAAGAAAAAGCTTTTAAAATAATTTCAAGACGTCTTTTTTTAGCCAATGATCCTATGTATATAAAAATTATTTTATCTTGAAGTTTATACTTACTTCTTAATTTTTCATTTTTCTGATTTGGATAAAAATTTTTAGAATTTACTCCCATTGGTAAAGTAAATATTTTTTGTGCTTCAATTTTTTTTTTTTTAAGATAATTCTGCATATATGTGCTTATTGTTAAAATTACATCTGCTTTTTTTAAAATATAATTTAATATTACCAGAAAGAATTTCTTGTAGAGCGTTAATAAAACTGATTTATTTCTATAGTCCAAGTTGGTTTCAAGTTGAATGAAATTTAATTGATATACGAATGGAATATTATATTTTTTTCGAATCTTTAAAGCAATTAAACCATCAAAAACATTGTCCCTCGTCTGTATTATATCTATATTCGAAATCTTTATCAATTCTTTAACTAATTTTATTTTTATCAAATTATGTGTTATGATATTAAATCCTTTCTTTAAAAATGATTTAGACACAGTATAAGGTACAGAAGGTACAACATATATATTTACATCTTTAAATTTTCGCTTTAAGATTTCATTTGTATTACCAGGATTTACCCATGTTATATTATGTCCAAATTGGGGAAATTTATTCCCATATATCTCAATGATTTCGGTTCTAGCGGGGTATGCTGGATCGTATTTCGATGTGTTTAATAATAAGATATTTAGTTTTTTGTTATTCATAGAGATTCTTTTATTTTAATACTAAAGGAAATATTAATTTAATGATTCTAAAAGGATCTTCTTATATATTAAATGAATGCTTTGAATGTGGTTTAACTTATCAGAAGCAAATACCTAATGATTTACTCATGAAAAAAATATACAATGAATGGATTATTCCCAAACTATCTTTAAATAGACGAATTCACAATTGTGAGTTGATTTTAAAATAATTATATAGAGTATGCTCAAGAAATAATGACTATACTTGATTATTTCAAAAACATAAAAAGAGAGCTAAAATTTTTAGATTTTGGTATGGATTGGGGTAGGTGGTGTTTAATGTCAAAGGCCTTTGGTTGTGATGTGTATGGAACCGAATTATCTGAATCTAGAATTAAATATGGTCAATCCATAGGTATAAATGTAATTGATTGGGATGAAATTTCAAATTTTGAATTTGATTTTATTAATACTGAACAAGTTTTTGAGCATATTACAAGCCCTCTTGAAATCCTTAAATATCTTAGTCATTCCTTAAAACAACATGGATTAATCAAAATTAGTGTACCTGATGGTGGTGATATTTAAAAACGATTGAAAAGATTAAATTGGATTGCTCAAAAAGGAGATAAAAATTCTCTTAATTTAGTTAGCCCGCTTGAACATATAAATTGTTTTAAAAGATACACGATCATAAAAATGGCAAATCTTTCTGGATTAGAATTAACTAAAATTCCAATACCTATTCAGTTAGCATTAATCTCGAATTTGAAGGGAGTAAAACAAATTATAAGAAATTTAGGAAAAATGATTTACAGAAATCTATTAAAAAGAGGAACTTATTTATTTTTTAGAATAGCTCAATAATGAATCGTTTGTAATAATAGTCTTTTGAATTCAATTTACTCAGTGAATATTCTTTCATTTTCTTTAATCCTTCATTCTTACTATAATTCTAAAAAATATAAGGTCCGTTGATAAGTTCAATTAAATTATTTGTCTAATGTAAAGATCTAGTTATATAATTTTATTATTATCTTTATATGTTTTGAATCCTTCATTTTATATGTTTATGAAGTTTTTAAATCAATTTTGCTTTATAAAAAATAATTAAAAAAAAACCTTAATAAAAAAGCAAAATTTTTTAGTTTACAACTAAGATGGATGAAAAGTTGAGTAATAATTTTATGAATATTACAATAAAAAAACCTAGGCTTTATTACTTCTTACTTGTTCTTTTAGCAATTCTATTCCCCTTAATTCATTATCCAACCATTTATGGAAAAGATGCTTTTCAAGTAATATGGATGGCAAACGCTCTTCAAGATGGAGCATTATTTTCTGAAAATTCATGGCTAATTCACCCTTTATCGTATTTTGGATACTATCCTTTTTCTCATCGTGCAATAGGAGTCCCAATCTTCCTTGCATTTATCATGAGCGTAATGAACTTCATCTCTTTTGGAATCTTTGGAATTTCTGAATCAATATTGGTATTAGATATAATTATTATTTTGATTATTTATAAAAGCGCAAGAAATCTAGGAAATACCCTCTTTGAAGAAGAGTGGAGTCGATTTATATTTGTAGCAACTATTTTATTCTCTCAAATTGTACTTAATGCCGTTACAATGACAGTTAGTACTCGAATAATAATAACAATAATAATGCTAAATCTTCTAAATCTAAATTTGAAACTCATAAATAATTCAATAAAAAAAAGAAAGGTCATAATATTAATGGTTTTATTATTCTTGATTGGCGCTTTAGCACATAGACTATGGATAGCTACAATAATTACAATAGTTTTTTCGATCATTATGATTTTTATTCGAAAATCTAGAAATCTAAAGAAAATTAGCATTTTTTTAATTCTTCCAGTAATGGTAATTGCCTTTTTCCTCGGATTACAAATAATAAGTGCTCTTGATTTTAATTTTTTGACAAGACTCGATCCAAATCAGACATTCGCTCCTTATATTGATGAAAATTCTCTATTGGGGATAAGCATATTGCTTGGTTGGTTTTATACATGGAATACTGGGCTAATTTTAATTTTCCTTCCTATTGGTTTCGTAATTGTATTTTACAAATTAGCCATTTCAGTAAGAGATTTCAAAGATAGAAATAACAATATTGAAAAAAATCAACATCTATTACAGAAATATTATTTAATTCTCTTTGTCATCCCCTTTGCATTTTTATTACCCACGACTTTTTATTCCATAGTAGTATTCTTCCCGTTAATAATTATTTTTTCGATTTATGGTTTAATTTATATTAAAAAGTTTATTTCAAAATATTCTGAAACGTTAAGCTGGATTTTACTTGCCATTCTCTTATCTGTATCAATAGTATATTCCTTTCTTAAAGTCGAAGTTTCAGTAAATATTAATCTTTGGTATGTCTTTCTCTTAACCTTTCTTTCTTTTATCTTGTTCCTCGTTGTTTTTATGATAAATAAATTTAAAATTCTACAGTCTTCAAAAATTAATTTTGATCCACATAAAATGAAAAAAGGGATCTGGATTCTTATATTAACATTTTCAATACAAATTTTTTCTATATCAACTATAGAAACTAACAGAGCTGGTATGCATAGCAGTCCCTATCCTTGGGAAAATATAATTTTAACTAATGAAGAAATCGAAATTATTGAATTCTTCCAAAATAAAGAAATTGATGGATTGATTTTTACTACTATTGGGAACATAGCAGGAAGAATTGCTGCAGTAGGGTTGTTACCCACCTTTTACGGACGTTCATTCATTGGAAAAGCTATATGGTATGATCTAATTACTTCAAATGAAGTTATTGAGAATACAGAATTTATATTTTCATTTTCTGACTTGCTAAGACTACGTTTTTTTAGATATTTTCCTGAATATGCTACTTATTATTATGAAACGTCTCCATTAGAGGTTCTAAGGATTAACATAATTGCATTGAATATGACAATAGAAATTGATCGTGCTCTTTTGCGATCGGGATTTAACGTGCAATATATTATCTCTGTTAAAAACAGCATTGACCATATCGGAAATGAACTGGTTCTAATCCAATCACTTTATCAATCAGGTATAGAACCAATTTTTATGACTACAAATTTATTGGTATGGGAAATTCCTATTTAAATTAATAATTTAATAAAAGATTTGATTGCTTTCAAGGAAGAGAACTCCGATATTAAAACGATTTAAGAGCTTTAATTTATTAGAGGATAAACTTTTATATCTGTGGTTTCCATAAACTTAATCTTTTTCTAATAGAATCTCTAACGAATGAAGATTTTATTTATAGAGTTCATAAATTTCTCTCGGAGTTTTTTCACTTAGATTCATTTTCTTAACTCTATTTAATTTTAGAGACGAAATTTGATATCGATTGCGCAGGCTTAATTTATGGAAAAAATTAAGTAGATTCAGATTCTCAATATTTTCAACGAGAGAGGGGAAATAGTTAAGAGATTTATATCTTCGAAACAGAATTTCATTTAAAATTGGTACTTTGGTCTTATATACTTTATTTCCGGTCATATTTGTTTCTTTTTCAATATTAGATGGAGTGAAATTTGGATCTGCTTGAAGGAAATGATAAACATTGAACCTCAAAAAAAATATTATGTCAGCATCTAATAGCTTGTATGGAATTAATACCAAGATCAAAATAGAATTTTTTCGTGATAATAGTTTTTTCTATTTCAAAGATATTATACCCAAAACTTTAAAATTTTTATTTAAAATTATCGATTTAGACATATTATCTAAAAATGTATTCGATCCTGAAAGAAGAATAGAAAAAAAACCCAAAACCAAGTTCCCCAATTAAAACACATATTTCAAAAACTAAAGACAAACTTTTATATTTCTTATAATAGCGATCCTGAAAAAAAAATTAGTGAAGCATGTAAAAGGAATCAAATTGACCTCTGTTATTCAAGAGCTTATAGAACTATTTATTACAATATTCAAAATAAAATCCCTAGTGTTTCAGAAACCCATGAGGCACATATTTGGAAACCACATGTGCAATTAGTTTTAAAATTAAGTAATTGTAAATATTTCAAGGGAATAGTTACTATTTCAGATATTTTGAAGGATGGATTTATTGAGGCTGGAATGCCAGATGAAAAAATATTAGTTCTCGAAGATGTTGTAGATTTATCTAGATATGATACAATAAGAAGAACTAAAGCTGAATTAAGAGAATTACTAGGTTTACCAAAGAAAAAGGTAATTATAATGTATACTGGTAGTTTATTTAAAGGAAGAGGAATAGAGACAATTATAGATGCAGCTAGTATTCTTGGAGACAGTAGTCTATTTTTCTTGATAATTGGTGGAAATTCTGAAGAAATAAATTACTGGCGGAAATATAAATTAAAAAAAAATGATCAATTTAATCTGAAATTTCTTGGATTCATTCAAAATAGTAAAATTCCTTTTTATCAAAAAGCCGCAGATGTTCTAATAGCACCATATTCGTCAAAGTGCAGTACGGTTGAATGGATGTCACCAATAAAAATTTTTGAATATATGGCTTCTAAGGTCCCGTTTATAGCAAGCGATGTAAAAAGAGTAATGGAGATATGTAAAAACGGAGAATGTCTTCTTTTTAAGGAAAGTGATTCTTTAAATCTGGCAGAAACGATTAAAAAATTAGTAAATAGTGAAAATTTGAGATATAATTTAGTAGAGAAAGCATATAAAACAGCAAAGAACCATACTTATAGGAAACGATGTCATAAAATATTAGATTTTTATATGACTTAAAACAGATAGAAAATTCATCTTATAAATATAAAGATTAATGAGACTCTTTTAGAGATATTTTTTTCGTCATGAGGAGTAAATTTCTTTAAAAAGGATTTATAATTTAATATGATGTTAAAGATATTATTTATCATATATGATATGTCTAAGGAAGGAGGGAATTCATTACAAGCATTTAATCTTGCAATTCAGATTTCTTTACTTGAGCATGAAGTATTAATAATTACATCAAGTATAGAGAATAACAAAAAACAAATGCTAGAAAAAAATCAGATAAGAGTATATACAATTTTTAAGAAAAAGAGTAAAAAAATTAATCCTTTAATGAGACAATTAGAATTTTTTAAATTAATTAATAATGTAGCCTCTAAAGAAAAAATTGATCTAATTCATTTGTTTGATCCAATTTCTACAGGTTTAGTTGGTCTGTATTCATTAATTAAATTTCAAAAACCAATTGTAATTAGATTGGGGACAATATATGAGAAATTTTATGGACATAAAATAAAAAATATTTTAAGAATATCTAACAGAAACGCCATTAAGAAAATTGAATTTATAGTGGAAAAAATTATAAAATTCTTTTGTATTTTTGTTTTAATTAAATGTAAGAGTGTTATTTCTAATTCGTCTTATATAAATAATCATTATAAATCCTTTATTGATGGAAATAAAATGTATGTTATCCATAATGGAGTAGATATTGAGAAATTTTCAAAAAATGTTGACTTTCTAAAACATAATGATTACGCACTCTATGTTGGACGGATAGAGCCAAGAAAGAGCATTAATATAATCATCAAGGCTTATTCTAAATTATCATTAAAGACTAGACCTGAAGAATTATATTTAATCGGAGATTACAATTTTGATCCAGATTATACTGAACTCCTTAAGAATTTAATTAGGAAATTAGGATTGAAGGAGAATATTATTTTTAAAGGGTTTGTCTCCCAAAACTATCTTTATAAGTATTATAAAAATGCTAGGTATACTATATTTTCTTCAAATGATAGGTTTTTCCCGATGACAGAAGGATTACCAAATGTAGTTCTAGAAGCTATGGCTTCAGGAGCAGTAATAGTTGCTTCAAATGTTGCTGGTGTGTCTGAAGTCATTAGAAATGGTGAGAATGGATTTCTATATAACTCTTATTCTATAAGGGAACTTATCCAAATATTATCCAAACTTGATGAAGCTCCAGATAATTACCTAGATATAATTAAGAATAATGCAAAAATTTTTATTCAAAATAACTTAAATTTTAGAAAAATTAGTAGAAAATATTTAAAGATCTTTAATAATTTAACAAATTAATTCTAACGGTTAGGAATCTTCTTTTATATAAATATTATTTGTATATTAAGAATATCTCTATTTTTTATTTTTAAGTATGTGATAAAAATGATTTCTTAATTGCCTCATAATTTTATGAGTACTATAATTGGAGATTATGTATTTTCTCGCATTATTTCCGATGATCTCTGCTTTATCTGGATTATCTAGCACATATTTTAGATTATTTACTAATTGATCTACATTTCCAGGCTCAAATAATAAACCTGTTTCTTTATGAATAATAACTTCTGGATTCCCTACTATGTTAGTGGATATAACGGGAACTGTTGTTGCTAAGGCTTCTAAGAGAGATAAAGAAAGACCTTCTTGTTCAGATGTTAAAACATAAACATGGGCTATATTATATAGGGAATTTAATTTGTCATGACTTATAAAGCCTAAAAATAGAACTTTATTAGAAATTTTTAATTTTTTTGTAAGTTTAATCAAATTATCTCTTTCTGGACCATTTCCAGCAATAATCAACTGAAGATTAGTAAAATATTTTAATAATTTTTGAAAACTCTTTATTAACAGATCTACTCTTTTTTCAGGTACAAGTCGTCTTACAGTTAAGATTTTCTTAGATTTAGGATTAATACCTGAAAATTGGAACTCAATTTTGGTTAAAGGCTTAAATTTTTCAGTATTTACGGCATTTGGTAAAATTTCTATGCCTTTTATTTTCTTAGAGTAATAATAAGCAAGTTTTTTCATATGATGAGAAACTGGCATAAGAAGGTCTATGTTTCTTAACACATATCTCAAAAATTGACTAAAAATTTTATTTTTAGGTAAATAAAACTCAGCACCTTGAGCTGAAACAATCACAGGTTTTTTTGTAATTTTTTTTATGAGTAACCCAATAAATCCCGAAGGAATGGTCCATTGACAGAAAATTATATCTATCTTGTATTTCTTGATTAAAGCTAATCCATGTAAGAAATTAAAGCAGAGGTAAGGTAAAATCTGAAATTTTGCAATTTTATGCATCTTTAAATTTGTTATAATTCCGGGAGGTTTTGCTAGACCTTGTCTGGTTGGTATCCAATATGAGAAGCGATGGATGAAAACTTCATCAAAATTTGAAAACTTTTGTGTATTTGTCGTATAAGGTGCTAGAACAAAAACATTTTCTCCTTGCTTTGAAATTTCTTGACAATAATCTAATATCCATGGCCCCCATACATCACCTTTAAATCTTGGAAAAGAAGAAGTTAGAATTAAAATATTCATATGGACACTTTTTAAAATTTTTGTAAAAATGTTCCTAAACTAATACTTACTTATTTTTAAATGTAATAGCTTAAAAAAGTTTTATTAAGATTTTTTTATTTTTTTTACCAAAATACTAAAAATGTTAAATTTTTATTCTTTAATTGAAAGAATATTGATATGAATAAATTTTATAATCAGGAAGTTTAAAAATGAGTTAAAAACTTTAAAAACCTTTCGAAATCTTCTTAAATAGATAATATCAAAAAACACTTTGAAATTAAAACTACGTAATAAATTATAAACCTCATCATAACTTCTATAGAAGACAAAATTGTGAAGATAATGAAAATAAAAGTCTACTTTATCTCTTTTATTTTTATCCTCCAATTCCTTCCATTTAGGATCAATTCCTAAGTTCATAAAGAAGTGTATAAAAAATTTGATTAATTGATTATTTCTAAATTGATTAACAAAAGGCATTTTTAAATGTCCCTCAATAATCCTCCTTTTAGGAGGAAAACTATGATAATTAAAGCAATCTTCTTTTGTAATTCTGCTGATCTCTTCAATTACAGTTTTCAGGTCTTTTATATGTTCAAACACTTGTTTAGAAAAAACGAAATGAAAAAAATCTTCAGAAAATTTAGTTTTACTATTTTTTTCAATAAGAACTAGTATATTTTTATCATATCCTTTTTTTTTCAGTAAATAACGACCATTTTCTATATAATTCGAATTTATTTCAACTCCAAAAGCATTGAATCCTAAATCTTTTAACCATATTACATTTTCACCTCTTCCACATCCCCAATCTAAGATATTAAATTGGTGTCTCTCTATACCTAATCTCTTTCTAAGGATTTCAATAAAAATCAGAATTCTTTCAAATTTTTTATAATTATTATATTCAACTACAGTTAATACATTTTTTTTCATACCGGATTTAGATAATCTAAAATCCAGAATTTTATAAATCATTCTCTTGATAATAGTCATACATAAGTATAACCAAATTGATTTTTAAATTTTTCTTCGACTTTTTTAGTGTATCTTTTCTATTAAAAATAAATTCTGGCTAATATGAGGTTATTTACGATATTTGAACGAATTAATTCACATAATTTTTTTTTGGAAATCAATCCTAAATGAATGTGAATCGAGAGGTATTAGTAGCTTTCTTGAATGATAAATTCTTTACAAAAATTATCAAATTTGTGTTTGATTTTAAAGAGATCAAATACTAGATTGAAAAAGATATTCCATATTTGTTTAAAAAAAAGTAATAAAAGTTGTTAAAGTAGTATTGTTGTATGATTATGTTAAAATGCTATGGTCTTCAAGTTGACTCTGAGATGGTGTTACCGGGAAATTTCAAGTTGGACTTTATACGGTAAGCTGTGCAGTACTTAACATTGCAGAGTCTTTCCCTTTTCCAGTTAATAGAATTTTTGGGAATATCAGAAGTTTGATAATTTAACTTACAATTAATTAAGTAGTATAAGATTAAGAAAATGATATTAGAAAACTACTCAGATAAATACTTTTAAAATAGTAATTGCTGCTCTGTAAAAATATTCAAAGATATTTCTAAACAATCTACTTTTCCGAGTTTCTCTGGATTGTATAAAGATTTCTTTAACCACTTTCTTGCTTCTGATTGCTCGTATCAATTGCTCTTGTGTATAAGTAAACTTACTTTTAACGGGTAATTGAGCAATTTCCTTGGTAAAGGCTCGAAAACCTGTCGTTGTATCATGGACCTTTTTTCTCAATAATAAGCTAAAGACTTTTGCGAAAAATAAATTTCCGAGTTTTTTACCTATGGTCCCGTAGTAGATACCATTTCCAAATCGTGAACCCAATACCAGATCGTTTCCATCGAGAATACTTTCAATCATCATTGGAATATATCTAGGAGGATATTGTCCATCTGCATCTGTATGAACAATAATGTCTGCATTTAAATTTTTACAGAAGTCCATTTCTCTTTGGAAGGTTTTTGCTAAACCTATATTAATTTTATTAGATATTACTTTTGCTCCATTGTTAATAGCTATTTCTTTTGTGTTATCTGTACTACCATCATCGAGTACTAAAATTTGATAGTGCCAATTAGTTTTATTCATAACTAAATTTATTTCTTGAATAACTTTCCCTATGTGCTTTTCTTCATTATAAGCGGGGATGGTAATAATGATTTTATAAAAGTTTCCTTCTGAATTCAAGACATTAATTTCTGCTTGATAATTATTCCTATTTTTTTCTTTTTTTGACGGTTTTAAAGAAATTTTGGATTCAATTAATTTTGAGAATCTTCTCGTCAAGCAGATTACCTTATCATATTGGATTGGATTTTTTTATGAATAATAGTATATTAAAAAGATTTCTTATCTATTAAGTTATAATTTAGGTATTCTAGTTTAAAAAAGTTTTTAGATTAGATAATAAAAAAGTAAAGAAAGAATTCTATATAAGACATTTGATTTTAGACACAATTTTTGAACATAGAAAGCTAATTACAAATTGGCAACATAAATTTTTCTTTTAAAATACTCTTAATCACAAAATTAAGAAGGTGAAGTATAAAAAAATTTGGAATAAACCAAGAGTCTATAGTATCATTGTTGTTCAAGTCATGGTTTGTTCCCGTAATGAAGATGGATTGATTAATTCTTTAAGAATTACTCGATATATTTCTCCTTACTTTTTAAATTGGGTATACAAACTAACGCTTTTTATTCATCAAGTTTATTTGAAAATTTTCAACTATTGTTCAAAAAAATAATATTCGATCCAGTCTTTGGAAAATTTACTCTAACTATTCCTGATTCTTTGATATCAGTTTCCTATAATGATTTACAGACTGTTTTAAAGAGAATTAAAATGAAATGAGAAAAAAATTATTGGATTCCAAATGGAGTTAATATCACAAAATTCAAACTTTTACATGGAATTGAAAAAAGATACATAACTTTTATTGGTCCTAAAAGTTATATTAAGAGTTTTGATTCATTTTTGAAAATAATTGAAAAGATCTATAAAAAGAATAAAAAGGTAAATTTTTTTATAGTGGGAGATGGCCCTTTGTATTATATGCTTCAAGATTTCAAAAGACGAATTTCTATTAAGTATTATTATCGAGTTCCTTATGAAAAAATAGTTGAGATTTATAATCTATCTAAGATATTGTTAACCACTTTTCGATATAAAGGTATCCAATCGATAATGTTAGAAGGTTTGGCTTGTGGAATTCCAATTGTTGCCTCGAGAATAGGAGGGATACAAGAAATGATAAAAGATAGAAATTATGGATTTTTGGTTGATATAAATAATTTAGATGAGGTTGCAAAAATTTGTTTAAGATTAATTGAAAATCAAATTGGAACTAAGATATATTCGAAAACGGTTAGAGAGTAGATCAAAAATAACTTTTCTTTGGAAATAACTACAAGAAAGATGATTAAAGTTTATAATAATTTGATAGAATATTAATTATATTTGAAGAAAGAATCTTAATAAAGAAAGGTAATTTCTTTAATAAACAAAATCATAAAATATATAATAATAATATAAATATTTTTTTAATCAATTAAAATACATGTAAAAATAAATTAGAGCTTTAAATTTGACGAAGGAATTATCACAACAGTCATTAATGCCAGAAACTTTTACAGAAAAGAAAATCAATACAGAGTCCCATATAAAAGTCATTATTCCAATCTATAATGAAGAGCATACAATAACCGATTTGATTAACAGAACTATGGATGTATTTTCCAAAATGAAAAAAGTAGCTGAAATTATTTGTGTTGATGATGGTTCTATAGATAATTCAAGAGCTATATTGAATGGATTAGATATAACCCTTCTAATTAATGAAAAAAACTTAGGAAAGGGAGAAGCTTTAAAAAAAGGGTTTAAATTATGCAATCGTTCAGATATAATAATTATTTTTGATGGGGATGGACAGCATTGTCCAGAAGATATTCCAAAATTGCTGGAACCTCTCTATTATAACCAAGCTGATATTGTTATAGGCTCTCGATTTATGAAAACTCAAAATGGAAATAAGAGCTATTTAAATAAAAAAAAATACATTCCTCATGTAAGAAAAATCGGAAATCAGATCTTCAGTTTATTTGGTACATTGATAACTCAAAAATATATTACTGATACACAAAGTGGATTTAGAGCTTTTAGACCAAATGTTATTCATAATTTAAATCTAAAAGCAAATGGTTTTGAAATAGAAACAGAAATTATAATTGAAGCGAATGAAAAACATTATCGAATTAAAGAAGTTCCTATTAATAATGGAGATTCTCAACGAGATTCTTATATGAATATAGTATCAGATGGTCTTAAAATTATACTTACATTTATTAGTGGAGCGTTCCCAAAGAAACTTAAATTTATAATAAATTATTTTATTGATAAGATTAATAAAATCAGATAATTATTAAGACAAATTTATTTAATAATCATTAATGGATTTTAAAGAGAACCTTATTAATAACGGGACTTCAAAAATTTCTTATACCAAATTAGGGATATTTCTATTATTAATTATTAGAGATTTTGATTTAAATTGAGATGAAATCAGGATTTATTTATTAAATAAATAAAAAGATTACTAAAGAATTTTAATTCTTTTTATTTGTAAATATTTTAATCTTTTTCTTTACTTTCTTCTCGTTTGTAAATAAATTCTTATTATTACCAATTTAGTAGAGTATAATAAAATTTGAGATAAACCAAGGGTTTATAGTATCATTGTTGTTCAAGTTTTTTGGTAGGAAATTTATATAATTAGAAATTTTGGAATAAATTAAATCACTTAAAAAATTAAATGGATTATAATAAATATTTAAACTAATAAACTAAGTTGTTTTTTGAAAAAGTGAATAGATGGGATTTAGTTGGAAAAGGGAAATTTTAATACAACTACTGAAGAAAAGGGCTTTTTTTTTGAGTATGATATTATCAAGCGATTTTCTTTAATTTTTTTTGCCAAGACTGTTAGTGAGGCGATTTTTTTTATTGTAAGTAATATTTTACTGATAAATTGGTTGAGTATTGAGTCTGTTCATGATTATATTATTTTTCTTACTATTGTTAATTTTATTTTTTCTCTAATTTTAACTTTTCACATAGCGATGCCAAAATTCTTGCAAAAAGATTCAAGTGAATTAAGGAGGGGTTATTTATTTAATGGAATGTTCATGCTGGTGGTTAATTTTATAATATTAGTCTTATTTTTTTTAATTCTTACATTTGGTTTTAATTTTGATTATAATGTTTTTTATCCAAATTATGAATTTTTATTTATTTTTTTATTAGGCGCTTTAGTTTATGAATTATTTCGGTTTTTTGAGAGTGTTTTATATGGTTTGAAATTATCAAAAAAAATTGCAGTAATCTATCTTTTTTTATCATTTTTTTTTTTATTAATATCAATTAATTTAGTTATATTTTTCAAACTTGGATTTATTGGGGCGGTATTAAGTTATATTATTTCATATTTTTTATTAGATTGTATCTCTTTTTATTTTATTTATATCGGATTAAATGGAGAAAAAACTCAAAATCAGAAAAATAAAAATAAAAATGAAAATAAAAGATTACTGAATAAGGTTATTCAGAAGGATTTAATTTTATTTTGTTTACCAATTTTTACGAGTAATTTATTTTACTTTTTAAATACTAGATTTGGCACATTAATGTTGAGTGGTTTAAATGATGGTTCTTCGGAGATTTTTCATTTATCTTTAACTTTGTCTATATATTTAATTGCTTTGCTGGGAGTAACTGTAAATGAATTATTATTTCCGTATGAATCTGCGGCATTTTATCACAATAATCAAAAAAAAATAAAGGAGATTTATAAATTAATTTTTACTTTTGTTGCAGTAATAATTATTCCATTGTTATTGGTATGTATAACAGCTTCGAATCTAATTCTTGGGATTATTTATCCTGCTTATTTCACATCTTATCCTGTATTTGTAGATATTTTTCAATTGATGTTAATAGGAGGTTTTTTTTATAGTTTGAATCAATTTACGGCAAAATTTCTCTTAGCAAAGGGATTAACTATTAGATTTTTAATTATCCAGATAATTGGTGGATCATTAAATGCTTTATTTTTGATAATTTTTATTCCTTTAATTGGAGTATATTCTGCTATTTGGGGATTTATTATATCAATGGGGGTAATGTTTATCTTATATTTTTATAGTATATCTAGAATCATTAACTTATCGTTGTGGCAATTTAAATTGCTTCAATTATTTATATCCATCCTTATTGTTATTTTTGAATTTTTTATTTTAAAATTTGGTTTTGGGATAGATAATTTTTTAGTAGGGACAGCCTGTCTATTATCATATATTATTCTTTTATTCGGATTTAGAATTTTAAAATTTAAGGAATTGATAAAATTTTTCAATGATTTAAGAATTATGATTTTTAAAAGCAAAAAGGTTTGAGATCTGAATAATTCAATAAATGTTTGTTATTTTGGGACTTATACAAAAGATACTATTCGAAATAGAGTCTTAATTAAAGGTTTAATTAACAACGGTATTAATGTATTTGAATGTAATGAGAGAAGTCCAACATTATTAGAACTAAATAAAGGAAAATATATCATTAATTCTTTTGCACGTGTTTTAAAATTATTAAGGAAATTTATAAATACATATGATATTGATGTAGTAATTGTTGGGTATCCCGGATTTGATTCTGTGCTTCAAGTGAAGCGATTAACCAATAAACCCATTATTTATGATCCATTTATTTCTTCTTATTTGTCTTATGTTTATGATTACAAATATGTTAATGAAAAATCTCTATTAGCAAAATTATATTATTTTATTGATTATTTTTCATTTAAGCAAGCAAATTTAATATTAACGGATACCAAAATCCATGGAAAGATCTTTTCTAAATTTTTTAACCAAAACAAGGAGAAATTTGAGACTGTTTTGGTAGGTTCTGATTCCGATATTTTTTTTCCTCAAGGTCACAAGAACGAGAGTGATAAATTTATAATTGGTTTTTATGGTAAATATCTTCCGTTGCAGGGGGTAAAGATCATAATAGCAACCGGAAAAATTCTAAAAAAATATCCAGAAATTAAGTTTGAAATTATTGGAGGGAGCCCAGAAAATAAGTTATACCGAGAGATTTTTAGATATAAAATTAAAAATAAGTTGGATAATATAGAATTAATACCACCTGTTCCGTTAAGTCAATTGCCAGAGAAAATTGCAAGATCTGATATACAGCTTGGAATTTTTGGGGGTACCTTAAAATCTAAAATTGTAATTCCAAATAAGGTCTATTCTGCCTTAGCAATGAAAAAGCCTGTTATTACTGCAAATAGCTTAGCAGTAAGGGAACTTCTGACTCATGAAGAAAATGTTTATTTATGCAAAAATGCAGATATTGATTCATTAGTTAGTGCGATTACTAAATTATACGAGGATAAAAATTTAAGGGACAGCATTGCTCGAAATGGCTTTAAATTATTTAAAAAATATTTAACTCCTCAAATAATAGGAGCAAATTTAAAAGATATAATTATAAACTTATTGTAAAAAAAATATTTATTTAGAGCTGTTAACATGATCGAAATTGTTCAAAAATTCATAAGAACAAAATTAATTTCAAAATATATGAATTTTATAGTAATTAATTTACCAAAGTTTATCAGAGTTAAAATTAAATACATTTCCGAATTAAATTATTGGTATATTAGATCTAGAATAGAGGGAAAAGAGGTATTTATTCAAGAAGAATCCTTAAGAAATACTTTCATGCGATATTGTAGTAGGTTAGAAGTTAATAAAAATACATTTAAGGATAAAATCGTAATTGATGTTGGTTGTGGCCCTCGTGGGACCCTTCATTATTTTAATGCAAAATTGAAAATTGGTGCTGATCCTTTAGCGAATTTTTATCGAAAATTTTTTAATGTAGATAAGCAAGACATGATTTACATAAATTCTGAAGCAGAAAATATACAATTGGATGATAATTTTGCGGATTTTGTTATTTCAGTGAATGCATTAGATCATGTTGAGAATTTTAAACAAACAATTAAAGAGATTTACCGTATTCTTAAACCAGAAGGAATTATTATATTCCAATTGAATTTCAACAAAAAACCTACTGTTAATGAACCAATTTTATTAGATTATTCGACAGTTAAAAATGAATTAGAAGAATTTTTCACTTACAAAGTGGTAAAAGAAACGGAGATTTCATTGTATATTACTGAAAAAAGCATCGTTGTTAAAGGTAAAAAAAAATCTTAATGACAAATATTTTTACGAATGCTGTAACAAAACGGTAGAAGGATAAATATCTAACGCTTATTATGTTAGGAAAAAATTTAAAACATATAAGCTTGAACATATTATAAAATATCATTAAAACGGAATTTCTTTAGAACCAATGAAAATTTTACATATTATGGCATATTCGCTAGATTATATCGGGGGTTATTCAATATATTGTCGGAATTTAATCAGAAATCTAATTTCACAAGGTATAGAATGTGAAGTATTAACCTCAAATTATAAGCGGATTTCTAAAAAAAACGATTACATTGATTCCGATGGAGTTAAAATAATAAGTAAAACCTATTTTGGAAATCTTTTTGGTATTAATCCGATGTTGAATATTTTACCATTTCTAAGTAAACACTATATAGATTATGATATTATTCACGCTCATTCATATATTTTTTTTAGTTCAATCCAAGCAGCATTATTTCGGAAAATTCGCAAGTTTCCATTGGTTCTTCAATTACATGGTGGAATTCAAACTGATGCTTTTTATACTTCAAATTTATTTGAAAATCTTCAACTTTTATTCAAGAAAATAATATTTGATCCAGTTTTTGGAAGATTTACTTTAAAAATTCCAGATTCTTTGGTATCAGTCTCAAATATAGACTTACAAACCGTTTTAAAAAAATTTAAGGTGAAACGGGAGAATAATTATTGGATTCCAAATGGGGTAAATACATCTCACTTCAAACCACTTGATGGAGTTAAAAAGAGATATGTAACTTTTATTGGTCGCTTAAGTTATATTAAAGGTTTTGATTTATTTTTGAAAATAATTGAAAAAATTTATAAAAAAAATCAAAATATTGAATTTCTTGTTGTTGGAGATGGTCCATTAGAATATATGCTCCATTCTTTTAAAAAGAGAATTCCCATTAGACATTATCATAGAGTTCCATATGAAAAGATGATTGAAATTTATAATCAATCAAAAATTTTATTGATTTCATCTCGATATGAGGGGATGCCTTCAACAATGCTGGAAGCAATGGCCTGTGGAACGCAGGTTGTAGCTTCTAAAATTGGGGGTATTCCTGAAGTAATTAAGGATGAAAATTACGGGTTTTTGTTTGACATAAATAATTTAAGGGAAGTTTCAGAAATTTGTCTAAAATTAATTGGGAATGAAAAAAAAGGAATTACAAGTTCTAAAAAAATTAGAGAATACGTTAAAAAGAATTTTTCTTGGGAAATAATTACAGAGAAAATGATTAGAGTTTATAATGATTTGATAAAGGCGTAGTTTGACTAAACAATAAAAATTTTAATAAAAAAATTCAATAATTTTAATAAAGAGAACTTACAATATATAATAATATTATAAATATTTAGTTGATTAATCAAATAGTTTCTAATACAAAATAGTGCCTCAATTTTGACGAAAGAACTCGTAGAACCATTAATTAGAACAAGTTATATTTCAAATGGATTGAGTCAACTTGATCGTGCAATAAAAATAATAATTCCCATCTATAATGAAGAAAATTCGATAACAAATTTAATCAAAAGAATCCAGTATACATTTTCTAAATTGAATGAAAAGGTTGATATAATTTGTATTGATGATGGTTCAATCGATAAAACAAGAGAAATTTTAGATAAATTAGATATAACACTCTTATGTAATGAAAGAAATCTAGGAAAGGGAGAGGCATTAAAAAAAGGTTTTGAATTTTGTGATTATTATGATACAATAATCACTCTTGATGGAGATGGAGAGCACTGTCCAGAAGATATTCCTAAATTATTAAAAACTCTTAGAAATAAAGAAGTAGATATAGTTATAGGGTCTCGATTTTTAAATACACAAAATGGAAATGGTAGCTATTTAGAAAATAAGAAATATCTGTCTCAATTAAGAAAAGTTGGAAATCAGTTATTTTCAATAATTGGTACGATGGTTACACAAAAATATATTTCCGACACCCAAAGTGGATTTAGAGCCTTTGGACCAAATATTGTTCATAATTTGAATCTTAAATCCTCGGGTTTTGAAATAGAAACAGAAATTATAATAGAAGCACTAGAAAAAGATTATACGATTAAAGAAGTTGCTATTAATAATGGAGAAGCTCACAGAGATTCGTATATGAATCTTGTATTAGATAGTATTAAAATTGGACTTACTTTTTTTAGCGGAATTTTTCCAAAGAAGCTTAAATTTATCCTTAGGTTTCTGACTGCTAAAATGAATAAAATAAGATAATTATTAAGATACGATATTTTAATAATCATTAATGAATTTTATTGAATTCATAATTAAGAACAGAATTTTAAATAAGTGTAAATCAAAATCAGAGAAATTTATTTTTCTAATTGTAAGAAATTTTGATTTCTTGGTTAATTTTTTTCTAGTTTTAAGTATATTTTTAATTACCATTAATTTTTTCGGTTTTAATTTAAATTCATTGTTTATTTTAGTTCCAAGTGTGTTTCTTATTTATTTTATTCCTGGATACCAACTGTTCTTCAGAATTTTTGAATATAAATATAATTTCATTGAAAAAATCGCATTAACATTAATATTTAGTATGATTTTTAATATTTTGATTGGAATAATTGGGGGATATTTAGGCATATTGATATCGGGTTTATTTTATATGATCTGTATTCTTATAGCATTTTATTTTTCTATGTTTTTAAATAAATGTATTAGAAAAACTGCACTTATTAAACAAAATGATGTAATGCATATTGGGAATTTAATTCCTAAAAATTTCTTACTATTTATTGTTTTTCTTGTATTATTTGCATTTTTCTCATTTTTACGATATCCCTTATTATTTGGAGATGATCCTTGGTTCCATTTAATTTTAACTAACGAGATTATTGAAACAGGAAAAATTCCATTTGAATCATATAGAGGATTAAATGGATTACATCTTATGGGAGCTGTTATACATTTATTTTCTGGATATCCAACTATTGAAATAGTTCGATATTATCCAATTATTAATTATATAATTTCTGGCTTAATAGGATTGATAGTATTTAAAAAAATTTTTAAAAACGATCAAGTTGGAATACTTGGCTCATTTTTATTATTAATTAGCCCCTATCGTTTTGATTTACAATTAAGTCAATATTCTCCTACTGCTTTGGGTTTATTAGTATTTCTATTTATGATGTTTTTTTATATTGAGCGTATTAAAGATTTTAAATTTGAGATTAAACAGTCTATAATAAGCTATATTTTCATAGGCATCGGTTTTTTTGCATTAATTTTTATTTCTGATATAAGTGCAATTTTATTTTTAGGTTTATTCATCTTTATTTCGTTTTTTTTTACAATTCTTGATAAAAAAAAAATCATTGATTTGGGGTTTTTTGCTCTCTTATTTCTAATTTATGTAGTGTATAATATTATTGGCTTTCAAACAATTATTGTTGAAAGCTTTTTGGTTGATCTATCATTGCCTATATATCTTTTCCCAATTCTTGGTGTAATTGGGGTTAGTTTAATATTTTTAATTAGTAAATATTCATCTGAACCAAAAGGGAAGTTTAAATCCTGGTTAAATGCAGAACTAAATACAAGTATTTTAAAAAAGGTTAGTTTGATATATTTGAAACCAATTTTAATCGTATTAATCTTAATACTTCCGATTTTTATATCAATTTTGATCACAATCAGTTTTACTATATCTTATGATTTTTTATATATATTTACATACATAGTGATTCCTATAACAATTATTGTTGCTTCCATGATCTTATCTGTTTTTGGAGTTATTATTTATCGTAAGAAACATTTAGATGGCACATTAATATATCTTTGGACATATTATTCAATTTTGATTCTAGTAGTTTATTTGATTTATGATTTATTATTTATCAAATATATGTTATGGATACGACTGATCACATATTCGAGTATTGGATTAATATGCGCAGAAATGGCATATTTATTTTATTTATATCAAGATAAATTCTTTAAACCAAAAACATACAAAAAGTTTTATTTAATTGTTTTTAATTTAACACTTATCAGTTCATTATTGACTACTTTAAATGCAACTGGGTTTAAAAAAGGTTATGAAATCTCAAGTGCTCAATGGTTTGGGAGATATTTAAGTAAAGAGAGTTCTTTCCTGACCGGGTTTAGATGGAATTATATTCTAGATTATTATTCAGGAGAAAATCAAAGTATTTATTTTAATGAAGCATTTCTTTTATTTCCGTCTAATCAAATAAATAAAACCAGTTTTAACAATTTAAGGCAATTTCAACAAGAATTAAATGAAACTGATTTATTTTTATTGTTAGATGATAAGCAGATTACGGAAGGAATATTTGGTGATGTAATCGGAATTAATTTAGGGAAGTTAAATTCTACAATGTTAAAAGAATATTATAATTTACCCTATTTAAATAGAATATTTACATCAAAAAATGCAATAAATCAATCGGTTCAGGTTTATTGGCTTAATAGAAATTAAATTATTTTTAATTTAAAACAATTAAAAAATTATTTTATTTTTTTTTGTCCAATTAATTAATTTTTCTATTCCTTCTTGAGGATTTATTTTTGGGTTCCAATTGAGTTTTTGTTTTGCTTTGGATATATCAGAGATGTAAACCTTTTGATCACTTGGTCTCCAATCAAAAAATTCTATTTTTGTTTTTTTGTTTAATTTAGTTTTAAGTAAAGAGATTAACTCAAGTAAAGAAAGAGTATTTTCCTTTCCACCACCCATACAAAATACTTCATGTTTTAATTTTTGAGAATTTTTAATGAAATTATCATATGCATCAATTAAATCAGATACATATAATAAATCGCGAACTTGTTTTCCATCTCCAAATATATTGATTTTTTTATCTAATATTGCTGAAATCACAAAATGCGCAACCCAACCTTGATCTTCAAACCCAAACTGCCTTGTTCCATAAATACAGGACATTCTAAACACACCAGTTTTTAATCCATATATGTGTCCATATTCTTGAACATAAACATCAGCACAAAATTTAGAAGCGCCGTATGGAGTATGTTCGCATAAATCTGTAGAAAATTCCTCAGATATGCCATTTTTATATTCTGAAGTAAATACATATCTTGTTTCTTTTTCCTCAATATCACATTCATTAACGTTATTTCCGAATACTTTATTTGTAGAACAAAATACTATTGCAGGACTTGAATTCGAAATTCTAACAGCTTCCAATATATTATATGTACCAATTAAATTATTCTCGAAATCTTCTTTTGGATTAGTTACTGAAGTGGTTACAGCAGTTTGTCCAGCAGTGTGAATTATCGCATCAATTTTAATTTTTTTAAATAAATCCTTTAAAAATTTGAAATTTCTTATATCTTCTTGGTAGAACTCGATATTCTTATATTGATGTAAATAATTCCAATTATACATTGCATTTTTATCATCTTTATGCAACAATCTTGCACGGGATAAATTATCAATTACATAGACTTTGTTATTTTTTTGTTTTGCATAATATTCAGCCACGTGTGAGCCAATAAAACCTCCACCTCCAGTAACAACGATTTGATTCATAACAAAAAAAAATTACTTTATAATATTTGGTTTTCTATTAAATTAATTAATTTTCTTAACTATAGAAATTAAAATTGCCCATAATAATTAAATTTTCCACATAGTCCAATAAATTATTCAAATATTCGAAATTAAATGTAGAGTCTCATAAGATTTTAAAAATGATTAGAACTTGAAAAATACATAAATACACAAATCGATAAAGATCAATTAAAAATTATATCACCCAATAAAAAGAAAAATAAACTATTAGAAAATTAAATTTTATAAACTTGAGTTCGCATTATTATATTACGAAAAGAATGAAATAAGAAATTATAGGAACTCTCAAAAATCATAAGGACTTATATTTAAATTTCAAAAAAGATGCTAAAAATCATTCAATTTCGAATAATTATCGCGCAGAGTTATATTAAAGGTTTTAGAAAATGAATCTTAGATTAGAAGAAGAAAATATTAAATTCATTAAAAAAAACGAAAAACAAGAAAAATTAATAAAATATATTAAAAATTTTATAAAAAAAAATCAATCTAAATTTAAAAATATTGATTCCATATTGGTTTTTGGTTCTTTAACTTCTGGAACTTTTACTGATGAGAGTGACATTGATATTTGCATATTTTTTAAAAAAAATATTCCGAAATCTATAGAAAATAATGTATTTAATAATTTTTTAGATTTAGAAAAAAAAATAGATCGATTAGTCCAATGTATTTTTATTTATCCTGAAGAAATTGAAAATTGGGATTCAAATTTTATTGAAAATATTTTAGCTGAGGGCCGTTTAATATATGGATCTTCGAATTTTTTGGAGATTCCCTTTAAATTTTTGAAATTAAAACCATATTTAATTATAAAATTCAATTTAAGAGAGTTAGATAAATCTTCTAAAATGAAAATAAAAAGAATGTTGTATGGTTATCAAACCAAAAAGAGATATTCAAAAAAACTATATCAATATCAAAAAAATGGATTAGTACAAGAATTGAAAGGATTTAAATTAGGGCGAGGAGCTTTTCTTATTCCTGAAGAGTTTTTATGGTTAATTGAGGCAAAATTTAATAAATATAATATAAAGTTTACACATTTTCGAGTATGGCTTCAGAAAGAATAAATTATTTTGGGCATCTTTAAAAATTAGGAAAATTTAATAAAAGAATTCATGCTGTGGATAAATATCTTCAATTTTTTTTTTTAATAAAGTAAATTCATCGCCGGTAATCTTTACTATTTTTGGGATTTTTCCAACCTGTCCTACTTTTTCCTCCCTACTAATAAAAGCTCCGAATACACCCTCGATGTCATCCACTAGATCTAAACCTTTTTTTATCGATTTTTCAATATCTGCTCCTTTTACGATATTTGCTATTCTTGTTGCAGCAGCATCAGCAAGAGTCGCATTTTTTGCGAAAATAGTTACGAGATCTGCTTCTCCAAAACTAATAGCATGACCAATTTTAGCGGAACTTGAGCCTATACCAGAAGGAGAATCGTTTTTAGTTATAAGGAAACCTAATTTTCCACCCAGTAGATTTTTTCCTGCATATAATCCAACTTTAATGGATTCTACTGAATTAATCGAAATTTCTCCACCATTTTCAACAACTGCGATTTTCAATGGATATAATTCCTCTCTCATCTTCATCATTTTTACCATTATATCTGCCAAAGCGCCAGCAACTGCTGCCATCGGACCAACATCGCATATTGTTGAGTATTCAACCATTATCTCAATAATTTCAGGAGGATTTTTCACTTTTATGGGTGAAAGAGTTTTCAAGAAAATCTCATTTTTAAATACAAACTTCTCAAGAATTTTTCTATGTTTATAAAATGATTCAATTCCAAATCTTAATGCTTTCCTAGATTCAGAAATTACTGTGACATCAGATTCTTTTTCAATAAAGTGAAATGAGAATTTTTTCATTAAGATTTAAACCAATTAAATTAAATTAGAAATTTGAATAAATTTTTAAATTGAAAAATCAACTAAACAAATAATCTTGTATATTAAAAGAATTGAATTAAAATAAAAATTATAGTAATAAAAATTTGGATTGAATATAAAAAGAGAAACGACATTTTGTAAAAAAATTTATAATATTATATTTACATGATTTACGTATAAGGGTAAATTATTTTTATTGCTCATATCTCAATATTCCACAGAATGATTCCCAGATGTCCGAAGAAGATAAATATAGTAAAATTGTAAAACAAATTAAATCAGAATTGGAAACCAATACTTTAATCGCAAATAAATATGGTGTAATATTAGGTTCTGAAATTGAAGATTTGAATAAAGGAAAAATTATTCCGCCAGAAATTTTGGATTTGATAAATCAGAGAGCGAAATTCGCTAAAAGTCTTAAATTGAAAGAAATATATTCAATAATTTTAGAAAGCGAAAAAGCTTTTTTCTTAATTACTAAAACTAGTGAATTAATTTTACTAGCGCAATTAAAAAAAAGTGTAGATTTATCACAACTTATTCCAAGTGTAAAAAAGTTTCTCGAAAAATTAGCAGTGGGTATTGCAAAAAAACTTGAAATTGATGAATTTTCAAAATTTGAATTCGTAAAAGAAATAATTAAGTTAGATGATTCATTAAAAACAGATGAACAAAGGCAGCTAAAATTTAATATTATTAAAGATTTAATTAAATATATTTCATAAATTTGTATAAATAAATTTAAAACGTGTATTATAAGTTAAAAGTATAAGATTTAATATTTAGGTGAATATTATTCTAAGGCAAGTTTATATTTATAAAGAGGGTGAATTGATATATTCCTGTCAGTTTGGCAAGGCATTAACGCAAGAAGATTTTACTAGTTTGTTCAAACAACTACGTAAAGATGCTATGGCTGCACCAAGTGATAAGATTGAATATCATGATTATTATAAATATAGAATCACATACGCTACAGAAAAAAAATTAGATTTAATGTTTCTATTTGTAACCGGTTTAACTGATTCATCCAAAGATATTAAAACTGAATTGCTTAGATGTAAAAGGGAATTTCTGAATCTTTTTGGGGATATAATCAAAACTGAATTTGATTCTAAAACTTTTGAAGTATTTGACCCAACAATTGATGTAATTCATAAAAATTTACGCCCCAAAATTTCACTCGTAGGATTTTCTGGTGTTGGAAAGACAACAATAACTAGATTAATTAGGGCTGAAGAAATACCGATGGAACATATCCCTACTATAACTGGAGATATAGCAACTATAAAAATAGGGAAATTACACTTTCACTTATGGGATTTTGCAGGACAAGAACAGTTTAGCTATTTATGGAATAACTTTGTTAAAGGTAGTGACGCAGTCCTTCTCATTACAGATTCAACTTTAGAAAATATAGAAAAAAGTAGATTTTTCCTCGATTTAATAAAAGATGAAGCACCCCACGCACATACTGCAATAATTGGAAACAAACAAGATCTTTCAGATGCTCTTCCTGTAACAGAAATTGAGAATATTTTAGGTTTAAAAACTTATAAAATGATTGCAAATAAAAATGAAAATCGGGATAAAATGATTACAATAATTGCTGATATCCTTGAAATGAGTTCAGAAGTAAGCCCCTTATTGAAACCATTGATTGAGAGAGATAAATTATTACAAGACGCTGAATTATCACTTAATGAAGGCAATTTCCAAAATTCTTTAACCTTATTTGAAAAAATTGCGGATTTATGTCTTGATTTAGGTGATGATAGTTTAGGAAATGAATTTAATGAAAAAGCCCAGAAGATTAAAGAAATTTTAGTAAAGATGGAAACAACACCAGTTGAGATTGTTAAACCAAAGGAAGAAGGAGTTCAACCTGCATCGGTAAAATCAACATCACCTGAACCCAAAGTTGCTCCTAAACCGGCGATTCCTAAACCACCAGTAATAATAATACCAGATGCAGCTGAACCTAAAGCTGCTCCTAAACCGGCGATTCCTAAATCACCAGCAATAAAAAAACCAAGTGTACCAGAACCTAAAGCTGCTCCAAAACCAGCGATTCCTAAACCACCAGCAATAAAAAAACCAAGTGTACCAGAACCTAAAGCTGCTCCAAAACCAGCGATTCCTAAACCACCAACAATAAAAAAAACAACTGTACCTGAATCCAAAGTTGCTCCAAAACCAACTTCACCTAAATCACAATCCACACAGCCAAAATTAACAATTAATCTCGCAGATTTTAAAATTAAACCCCGTCCAACAAATATCTTATCCGCAAAAACCACCGGACCTAAACAATCATTAACGGTCAGTCCGTTTAGTGCTATAAAACAAGAAGAAACTCAACCAAAACCATACACTACTAAACCCAAATCACCATATCAACAACCCTTGCCTGATTCTAAGAGACCATCTCCGCCAATGCAAATACCACAGCCACCCATCCCACCGAAAGCTCCCCCTCAAACCTCTATTCCAAAGCCTATGACTCAACCAACACCAGCTAAAACCAAACCCCCAATAACAATCATAAGTGACCAAGGAGGTACACAAAAAGATGAACTTGAAAAAACTTTAATGGATTTAAAGATTAAATTTGCAAATATTTCTAAAATGGAACTCGACCTTGATATGAAAGAAATTTCAGGGGAAATAACCTCAGAAGAGTTTAATGAGAAATCACAAAAAATTAAAGCCATAAAAGAGAATATTTCAAAACAAATTGAAGATATTCAGAATCTGTTAAATAGTTTTAGCGCATAGAAAATTATAGAATAAATTCCTTAAAATTACATATATGCAGAAATATTTTATAACACTTTTTCTTTCTCATTTTTTTTTTTTATGCATAAAATTTATGTTTTCAATTTGCAACTTTCCAAATATTTATATATTCGAAAATAAAAATTAACATTACCATAAAATTCTAATAAGAGTGATAATAAAATGCCTGTTTATAAATCAATTGAAATAGTAGCAACATCAGATAAAAATTGGGCTGATGCCGTAAAAGAAGGTTATGCCGAAGCAAAAAAGAGTATAAAAGGTATTAGAAATATATCCATAATTCAATCTGATGTTAAAGTAAAAGAAGATAAAGATGAACTAATCTATCGAGTAAGAATGCAAATAAATTTTGAACTTGAGAAATAAATAATTAATAGCATTTTTTTTTTTCTCTCGTTTCTTTTTTTTTTTATATAGAAAACAAAAGGGTTATTTATTTTAAATTATTAATTATTAGAATAAGCCGGGTATATTGATAAATGGCAATTGTTATAATGAAATTTGGCGGTAGCTGCTTACAAGACGTAGACTCATTTAAAAACATACTTAATATTACAGAAATTTATAAAGAGCATAAAAAAGTTTATGTAGCCTCCGCATTTAAAGGGATCACGGATTTATTATTAGATATCGGCAAAAAAGCAGAAATGGGAATTGATATTGATAAAAATATTGCTTTTATCGAAAAAAAAAATTATGATATAATCGATGAAATTTTTGGTGATAATGAAGAATATGCAAATGTCGCTAAAATATATATTGATAAGAAAATTAGCGAACTCGAAGATGCATTAATTGATGTTAATGAGTTTGGATTTGAGCCATTTTATCAAGATTATGTTCTAAGTTTTGGTGAGATCTTTTCTACTTACATTTTACATCTATATCTTAAAATAAATGGATATAATGTAGTGTTTATCCCTGCAAATGAATTGATAATAACTGATGATAATTTCGGGAATGCTTTTCCACTTTATAAATATACACAAAACCGAATTAGGAAGAAAATGATCCCACTCCTGGATAATCCAAATGACATTACAATATTTTGTATTACCGGGTTTATTGGTCGAAATAAAATCGGCTATATAACCACACTAGGTCGAGGTGGCTCCGATTATACAGCGACAATTCTCGCCCATACAATTTATGATAGCTGTAAATTTAAAGATATTACAGTTATTCTCTGGAAGAATGTTGATGGACTGCTTGTTTCTGACCCAAAATATATAAATAATTCCAAACCACAATTAGTTAAAATTCTAGATTATAACGAAGCAAAAGAAATGGCATTTTTTGGGGCAAAGATTCTGCACCCGAAATGTCTGGAAGCAATAGAACCATATAAAATCCCCTTAGAGATTAGAAATTTTAATAACCCTCTCGAGAAATCTCAATTTACCATAATTTCGGAAAAAACAGACAAATCAAATATAAAAGGAATCTCCACCGTCGAAGAAGTTGCAATGATAACCGTTTCTTCGGGAAGTATGGTCGAGGTTCCTGGTGTTCTTGCCAAAATATTTAACATTATGGGAGATAATAAAATAAATGTTTCTTTAGTTGCTCAAAGCTCCAGTGAAATTAATACCACATTTATTGTAGATGTGAATGATGGAAAAAAAGCATCAAATTTAATTAAAGAAAATGAATTCTTCAAGAATTTCTTTGATATAAAAATTGAGTCTGTAGGAATACTTGCAGTCATTGGATTACAAGTTCTTGATACAAAAATTAAGGCACGTATCTTTAATGCTCTTAGTTCAAATGATATCAATGTTAAATCAATTTCACAATCCGCCCAAGGATTGAACATATCATTGGTTATTAATAAAGAGGATATCGAAAAAGCTGTAAATTGCCTCCACGAGGAATTTCAGTAGTTAAATTCCACGTTTCCACTTATTGATTGAATTAAAATTAAATTAAAAAAAAAGAAAAATATTATAATTAATATCTCGTTCTAACTGATGTAATTCGTAGTTTTGCTTTTGTATTTTCTTCTTTATCTTGTAAAATATTATATTCAGTTTTCTGTGGCAGATTGATCTTAAATTTATGCTCAGAAACAGTTTGATCTTTTTTCCCCTTATCTTGTTCTCTTAAGAGAACTGAAACTTCCAACTCATTATCTTTCCCCGAACGAATTGTTTTAAATTGAGTCCATAAATTCATATCAGATTTTGAAGTAAATGATTGATTTTTTTGCAACTTAATAACAACCTTGTCCGGAAAAGGTGCTTTCATCATCTTTTCCCCATCAATCTTAAAATAAAATTCTCCAACTCGACCCAAAGAATCATAATCCTTTAGAGTTTTTAAGGAGATTAAATCTATACTAACTTGATACCTTTCTTTCTCCGTTGCCCCTTTGGTAAATGATTCTCCTTTAGCATGCGTTTTTTCCCTTTTACATAAACTCTTCTTCCCATAACCATCAAATTACTTAAATTCATTTAAAAATAGAATTATGTAAATAGATAAGAATATATAAAATATAAAAAATTTTGCTTAAAAGAAAATAAGTTTGCAATTACTACACAATTTGGTTCAAATTGAATTTAAAAAATTAGATAGTGTAAAAAATAATAAACCAAAACTGTAAATTTTAAAAAGATAAAACTTAAACTGGGAATTATTGGCCTGAACGAGATTTAATAATTCGTCGGGTCAATTCACCAAAAGCTTCCTCAACGTGCACTCCAGTCTTAGCAGATGTTTCAATGTAAATTGAATTCTCAGCCTCAGCAAATCTTTTTGCTTCCTCTCTGTCAATCACTTCCCCAACATCCTCAATTAAATCAACTTTATTACCTGCAAGAACAAATGGTATATGTTCTCCGGCAAATTGCCGAATCTCCGCTAACCATTTTCGAATTTCAGCATAAGTCTGTGCCCTTGAGAGATCGAAAACTAGAAGAACTCCCGCTGCACCCTTATAAAACGTGCTTCTAATGAACTCAAATCTTTGTTGCCCCCCAATATCCCATATGCTCAACGTTGCAATCTCGTCTCCATCATAATTAACATCCTTTGTTAAAATATCAACACCAACAGTTAGTTTATAGTTTGTAGCAAATCGATTCTTGATAAAACGCTGAACCAAGGAAGTTTTTCCTACTGCGGCAGCACCGCATAAAAGAACTTTAAGCTTATATGAAGACATAATCAACCAATTCCTATGAATTAAGTTATCACATTATTATTTTAGTTATAATGTTATTATTTAAATTATATCACAATATAAAAATACTTTTTTATTAGATTTATATTCTTATAATCAATTTCGAATTTTTAAATTATTTCTTTTTGCCTTTATAAATATAGAAGTATAGAGGATGATCTTGCAATTTTTCACTTTTTAAACATTTCTTTTTATAAAATTAATTAAATTGCATAATTTCTACTTTTGGACCATTCAATATAATCCTTAAGCCCTGATTGAATATCATATTTTGGCTCAAATTTTAAAATTTTATTCGCTTTTTTAATATCCGCAAAACTATCTCGAATATCACCTGGTCTGGGATCCGTATGATCAACCCTTAAATGCTCTTTCCTGCATACTTCTTTCATAATAGCTGCAAGTTTATTTACTGTAATTGGAGAGCTCGCTCCTATATTGAACATCTCACCTGAAATATTCTTCGTTGCCCCGGCAAGCAAATTTGCATCTACCACATCTTTAATGTAAGTGAAATCCCGACGCTGCTCCCCATCTCCAAACACAATCGGATTTTCATTCCGGTATATCCGCCCCAGCCAAATCGGTATAACTCCGCTATACGTTGAGTCCTTCTGTCTCGGACCATAAACATTGAAATACCTTAACGCTACGGTGTTTAAACCATAAACCTTAAAATAGGCATAAAGATACTTCTCACACGCCAACTTTGCTACGCCATAAGGAGAAATTGGGATAAGATTCATATCCTCCCTTTTCGGTAAGGTCGGTGTATCCCCATAAACCGATGAACTCGAGGCAAAAATGATTGCTTCTACGTCCCGAATCCTCGCAGCATTCAAAATATTGAGCGTGCCACCAACATTCACCTCATTGCAAGTAATTGGCATCTTGATAGATTGCGGAACACTCGTAAATGCAGCCTCATGATAAATGATATCAATATCCTCGCACACCTCCAATAAAAACCCAAAATCCCGAATATCAGCCTTGTGAAATGTGAAATTCGGATTTTGCAGCGCACCACCCAAATTTTCCATACGACCGTTGAATAAATTATCAAGCCCAATTACATGTGCTCCTTTCTCCAAGAGTGTATCGGTCAAATTGCTGCCGATAAACCCTGCAGCACCTGAAACTAAAATTTTTATCCCGTCTAAATCTAAAATGTAAATCACCTAATTGAAAAAATCATTGCTATTATTATAAATTTCCCTTTTTAAAGAAAGAAAGAAAAATCTGTAATCGCTCCCGAACCAGAAATAGCTCCAGGACCAGTAAAAACATCTAAACCAATAAAGGCACCAGAGCTGATAATTCCATCGCTAAAGATTCCCGGGCATGTTCCAATTGAAGAATTTGAGGAGACTATACCAACCACTACGGATGAAGGTATATTAAAGGCGTAAAAAGACATTTATAAAGGTATTTCCAAATTTAAGGCACTTGAGGTACCAGAGGTGCTCGAGAAAGTTGATTTAACTCATAAATTAGATACATTTAGAGAGAGATCGTCCGAAATCGCAAAAAAGATTTAAATTATAAAGAGGAAATTAGCGCGGTCGGAAAATTCTCTTGCGGATTTCAAATCGAGCAATACATCCTTAGAATTAGAATTACGGGATATTTTAAAGCAGATTGCGAAAATTAAGGAACTTATTGAATATCAAGAGTTAATTCAGAAGAGAGAAGTGGAACGAGAGTATGTTTCCAGTGCTGAAACAAAAGTTATAACTATATCAAAATCTATGGGCAGAAGGCGTTGTCCAAAATGCGGTAATAGCGATAAATTTATGATAAGGGAAATGATTGATAAAGAGAATATTATTTTGGATTATCCACGTGTATATAGTGAAATATTCAGGTGCGAGCTCTGCGGAGTTGAGCGGCGTGAAAAATGAATTTTAAAAATAATTTGCTATTTTTAACATTTTTAACTTGTATTAAATATAATTTGCCATTGAAAATAATTTTTTAATTCTTCAGAGACTTTTTGACGTGTTTAATTTTCCGCTCTCATCTTAATATATTTTTAAATCAAATGATGTGAAAAATATAAAATTAAATTTAGAATATATATTATTAGATTATAAAAAAGATGTAAAAAAAGTTTCAATTTCTAAAATGGATGATTTTAATTCAAATTTTTCCCAAGCAAGAAAGTGGATTTTAAGTTTTATTGGAGATATAAATCGAATAAAAAGAAGTTTTGATTTCGAGGATTATTCTGATGCTATTTTTAGAACTCAATTTGCTGTTGAGAAACTTAATAAAGCTATTTTAATTTTATTTGGATTAAAAATTAAAAAAACTCATACTCCATCAGATGCTATTAATGAAGACTTAATTTCTGAAAGAATAAAGATTTTAGATGAAGAAACAGAGAAATTGTTATCAAAAATAACAAAGTCAACTAGAAAATTTGAAAAATTAGGGACTACTCCAAGATATGGGTTTGTTAGAGATAACGAACTAGTATTACCAGAGGAGCTTTATTCTTCAAAAGAGGATATAGAGCATTTGTTAAATGAATTCTTAACAATTTCAGAGGATTTTTTAATATTACTTAAAGGAAAATTTTCAAAAAATGAGACAATTAAAGTGATTATAAAAAAATTAAGCAAATGTGTAGGAGAATATAAAGCATGGATAGAGAAAAAATAAACTTAGATTTCATTCAAAATGGATACTTTAGTAAGCGTATTAATAGATATATTGAAAGGTTATTAGATTTAAATGAAATAAATGTTTTTGGTGTGTTGCTTTTTGGGTCAGTAGCTCGAGGGGAAGAAAAGAGGAATAATGAATATACCAGTGATATTGATCTTCTTATAATAATAGAGGAGCAAGGTTTGCCTGAAAAACATATTGATCGTATCTCATTTGAAGTTGAATTAATGTTTGGCTATGATCAAGGTATTGAAGCAATATGGTGGAATTTATCTGAACTTAATACTGCTTTAAGTAATAAAATGCCGATGATTTTGGATGCCATGGATGAGGGAAAAATATTATACGATCCAAATAAAATTTTAAAAAATGCTCGTAAATCTTTATTAAAAGAATTAAAATTAATTGGAGTTAGAAAAAGGAAGAATTCATGGGTTTGGCCCTTAGAGAAAATTGGGGATAAAATTATTTTTTAAAAAAGCATAATTATTTTGGATTATCTTCGAGTATATGGCAAAAAATTCAACTTCTAAACGTTGCATTAAAGCTAATTTGCCATTGATAATGATGTTTTAATCCTTCGGAGACTTTTATTTTTGGCGAATATTCTAAGATTTTTTTTGCTTTCTCGACGTTAGAGTATGTGATATCGACATCACCCAGTTGTTTCTCAATAAATTGAATTTTCTTCTGTTTATTTGCGATGGAATACATTTGCTCAACTAATTGATTTACGGTTATTGGACTCGAGCAGCCGAGATTGAATACCTCTCCAACTGCCTCTGGTTTTTCTCCTGCAGCGATTACTCCATTAATTATATCTGATATATATGTAAAATCTCTAAGTTGTTCTCCATCCCCAAATATGGTTATCCTATGGTTATTAAGGATGAAATCAAAAAATTTTCGAATTGCCATATCGGGGCGTTGGCGGGCGCCATACACGGTAAAAAAGCGTAGTGAGGTGATTGGTAGTCCATATAATCTGTGGTAAAACTCGGCGTATTTTTCGCAGCATAGTTTTGACACGGCGTATGGTGAGATTGGGTTTTTGGGGTGTTTTTCATCTACAGGGGTATATTCCGGGTTGCCATACACGGAGGATGAGGAGGCATTTACAATTTGTTTTATATTTTTATTTAAACAGAATTCAAATAATTTGACGGTTGATTTGATATTGTTGTCCATTACTTCTATTGGATGGATAATTGAATAGCGTACGCCTGCTTGAGCCGCCAGATGGAATATTATATCGATGTCATGCTCAATTTCTTGTAGAGTAGAATCATTTCTGAGGTCTTTCTTAATTAAAATGAAGTCTTTTCTGTTCTCATATTTTTGAGTTAAATCGAGCAAATTTTTTTCTTTCCCGGTGTAATATTCATTGAAGTTATCGATTAGTATTAAGAAATTTCCGTTTCCGATTAGTCTTTCAGATAGGTGTGAGCCTATAAAACCGGAGGCTCCAGTTATCAGGATATTTTTATTTTTTATCATTGATTCATCGTTAAAATTGTTTACACTATTAAATTTATAAACGGTGTGATTAGTTTTTTACTATAAAAAATAAATATTCAAGATTTAAAATATTAATATTATCGGAGTTATTTATTCTTAAACTAAGATAATATTATTTTCCAAATTATTTCATAAATCAAGGTATTTTTAAATGTTTGAGAAACCATCACCCCAGCAATTAGCCGAGGAGGCAGTTCGGCATTTAGATTTAGCCGAGAAATTTGAATCTCAGGAGAATTGGGCAAAAGCTATTGAAGAGTATTCAAAAGCTGTTGATTTATTAAAGCGGAGTGGATTACTATCGCTTCATATTGATGATATAAATGAGCGAATTATGCATTTGACTCAAATATCTCAACAAAACAAGGCTTTGCAGCGAAAGAGAGCCGAAGCTGAGTTTTCTGGTTTAAGGGATGAAGCATTTCACTTTTTGGATAAGGCAAAGTCTTTAGAAGTCAATGGTCGTTATCAAGAAGCCATATCTTGTTATTCTTCTGCTATAAAGTTATTGGAACAGGCTAAATGGGATGAGAGTTTATTAGGACAAATCAAGTTAAAACTTGAAAAATTAGTGGATATCTTTAAACAACAACAAATTATGGCCCATCAAAGAGCATTAAAGACTGAACAGGCACCTATTAAGGTTGAAAAGTCTTTTGGAGCTCCGGAAACCACAATTGTTCCTGCAGGACTTGATAAACGAAGTAAATTACGAATGGAATTTGAGACTCAAAAACGAAAGGAAGAGGATATACAAAATAGTGCATTTGAAGCGATTGATATGGGTAAAAAGCTTTTAGAGGAAAAGAATTTCAACGTAGCAAAATCAAAATATCTCGAAGCTTTAGACCTATTGAGATCTATTGGATGGACTGATGAAAATTTGTCTTATTTGTATGGTGATATTGATTCCGTTGAAAGGCAGAGGGTAGCATTTGAAAAGGTGGAAGGTCAGAAAGTTGAACAGGCTGCAAGAGATACACCCCAACCAATTATTTCGGAGATATATCCTCAGAAAGAAATAGTTCCAGAAATTATGGACGTACAATCAAAAACAATAATGAAATATGAAGCGAAAAAAAGACGTGAGGATGAGGTTCAAAAGAAAGCATTTGAATTGATGGATGAGGGAGAGCGTTTAATAAAGGTCAAGGAATTTGATGAAGCCATGGAAAAGTATGGTATGGCTGGGCAGCTCTTAGAATCTATTGGGTGGGCTGATCAATTAGTTCATATTAATAAAATCATTGATAAGATAAATAAAGATAGAGTAAATTATAAGAAATTGCAGACACAGCAAATTAAAGCAAAAAAAGAAGCGGTTACTGCACCAGTCCCTGAAATCTCAGCAAAAGCAAAAGCAGATATTGAAGTTAAAAAGCAGAAAATAGTAGAGTTTGAAGAACGAAAAAAGCATGAAGAGAGTATTCAAAAAGAAGCTTTTAAGATGATTGATATTGCAAAACGATTTGAGCGAGATAAGCAATATGACGGGGCAATCGAGAATTTTAATGGAGCAATTGATTTATTACAATCAATAGGGTGGACTGATTATGTTAAACCAATATACAAGTTCATCTCGGATATTAGAAGAAGACAAGAAAATGAACAGAAAGTACTCGAGGAGAAAAAATCTCGAGAGAAAGAATATTTAAAATTCCAAGAAATTATAAAAAAGCATGAAAAGATTCAAACGGAGCAGGGATTAGAGGGAATTTCCCTAAAACAGAAAGAGCTTGAAAAGACACGAGAAATAGATCACGCAAAAGAGAAAAAAGCTTTTAATGTAATAAATGAAGCCGATGAATTGGTAAGAAAAGGCAGTTATGAAAAGGCAATAAAAACTTATAAAAAGGCACATGATATTTTTAGAGAGATAGGTTGGGTTGAACAAATTGCGACAATTGAAACTACAATAAATACAGTTCAACATAAATATAGAGAATTTTTAAAAAATGACGAGAAAGCCACGGAATTAAAAGTTAAGCGTGCTGTAGAAGATGAAGAATTTCGAAAAACAATTGCCGAGCAGATTCGAAAAGAAAGGGAAAAGTTAGAGAAGAAAAAGATCGAAATTAGAGAATATGAAACAGAGATTGAATATCGGAAGAAAAGAAAGGTTGAAGCTTTTAAAATTTTAGATGAGGCAGAAGAATATACATTGCGTGGGGATTTTGATGTTGCCATAGAAAAATATTACATGGCATCAATGATTTTTGTAGAAATTCAATGGACTGATGAATTATCACTCATTCAAAGTGTTATTAGAAATCTTGAAAATAAAAAGAAAGAAAGGAGGCTTTTAAGTCTAAAGGAGAGAGAAGATGGGTTAAAAAGAGAAAAGGAAACAAAAGAATTTCAAGCCAAAATTTCTGAACAATTAAGAGAGGAACGTGAGAAGTTAAGAGAAAAAGAGATTACAGTTAGAGAATATGAAAAAGAAGTGAAATATCGGGAAAAACAAAAGGATAAAGCATTTAAGATCTTAGATGATGCTCAAAAATTAACAATCAGTGGAGATTTTGATGAAGCTATAGAAAAATATGAAGTAGCTTCGATTATTTTTGCAGAAATTCAATGGGATGATGAGTTGGCACTTATCCAGAATGCAATTCGAGATCTTGAGAATAATAAGAAGGAAAGAGAATTAAGGGAACAAAAGATTCGAGAAGAGTTATTGAAACGTGAGCAAGAAACACAAGAATTTCAGAATATGATTGCTAAAGAATTAAGGATAGAGCGTGAAAAGTTAAGAGAAAGTCAAATTACGTTAAGAGAATATGAACAAGAAGTAGATTATCGTGAGAATCGAAAAAATGAAGCTTTTGATATTTTAGATGCTGCAAAGATGTTAATAATGAGGGGGGATTTAGATGCTGCGATTGAAAAATATCATGAGGCATCAATTATTTTTGCTGAAATTCGGTGGACAGAAGAGTTGGCACTTATTCAAGGTGCAATACGCAAACTTGAGCAAAAAAAGAAAGAGAAAGAACTTTGGGAACAAATTGTAAGAGAGGAATCTATCAAAAAGGAACAAGAAGTAAGAGAATTTCAGCATGAAATTGCTTTAATCAAGAGTCAACAAGAAGAGAAAGTAAAATTTGCACAATATATTCAAGAGCAGAAAGAAATCTTATCAGAGCAGAAATTAAAGAAACAAGAAGAAGCATTGAAAATGCTTGAGACTTCATATGAACATATAAGTAATGGAAATTTAGATGAGGCTATTAGAATTCATAAATCGGCAATAGAAATTCTTAATCAAATTGGTTGGAAAAGTCCTTATCTTAGGGTAATTAAAGATACACTGGAGAATTTAAATAGACGTAAGATTGAAATCGTACAAAAGCTACAGCGCCAGAAGGAATTAACAGTTAAACATGAAGCTGAAGAAAGAGAATTTCAAGCGAGAATTACTCATAATATTGAGTTAGAAAAGAAAAAAATGTATGTTAAAAAAATCGCGACTCAGACTAAAGAACGATTACTTGCTTATCGAGAAAAAGAGCGTATTGAAGCATTTGATGTAATGAATAAGGCGGAGATTTTAACAAAACGTGGAAATTTTGATGAATCTTTAGATCTTTATCGTCAAGCTGATATTATTTTAAGTGAAATTCAATTCCCCTCACATGCTGTTAAAGAAATGATACAGAAAATTAAATTGAAACAAAAGGAACAAAAAGAATTATTACAGAAAGAAAGAAAGATTCAAATTCATAGGCAATTAGAAGAGGCAACATTTCAAAAAGAAATTACTCGTCGGTTAGCATTTGAGAGAGAGAAGATGATAGTGAAGAAAATAGCTATCGAAACACGCGAGAAAATAGAAGTATATCGTGAGCAAAAACGAGAGGAAGCATTTAAGATATTAGATGAGGCAGAAGATTTAACAAAAACTGGAAATTTTGAGTTGGCAATTAATAGATATCGAAATGCTATGCTTCTTTTAAGTAAAATACAATATCCTGTTGATTCGATTCATGAAATGATAGGAAAGGTTCGTTTAAAAAAGATTGAACAAGAAGAAATTAAACGAAGAGAAATTGACCTAGCAGCCCGAAGAGAGATAGAATCAAGAGAATTTCGGGAGAAAATTGCTTGGGAATTAAGAAGAGAGAGTGAGAGATTAGCAAGAAGGACAATTGCTCTCATAGAATATGAAGCTGAAGTAGAATATCGTGAAGATAGAAAAAAGGAAGCTTTTGATGTGTTAGATTCGGCAAAGTTATTAACACTTAGAGGTGATTTTGATGCATCTATTGAGAAATATCGGGAAGCTTCTATAATATTAGCGGAAATACAATGGACAAAAGAATTAACACTTATTCAAAATACAATTCGCCAACTGGAAAATAGAAAGAAAGAACGAGAACTTTGGGAACAACAATATCGAGAAGAAGCAATTAAACGAGAGATTGAAGAGAGAGAATTTCAAGAAAAAATTACTGAAATTTCAAGAAAGGAGCGTGAAAAATTAAGAGAAAAAGAGATTGCACTTAGGGAATATGAACAAGAAAAAGAATATCGAGAAAAAAGGAGGGATGAGGCATTTAAGATTTTGGATAAAGCAGAAAAATTTACTATTGCTGGAGATTTTGATGTAGCTATAGAAAAATATCATGAGGCATCTATTATTTTCGCTGAAATACAATGGACAGAGGAGTTAGCACTTATTCAGAATGCAGTTCGTGATCTTGAATATAAAAAGAAAGAACGGGTATTTTGGGAACAAAAAGCTCGAGAGAATGCAATTTGGAGGGAATTAGAAGCAAAGAAATTTCAAACAGATATTACTGAGGCATTAAAAAAGGAGCATGAAAGATTAAAGGAAAAAGAGATTGCAATCAGAGAATATGAAAAAGAAGTAAAATATCGGGAGATGAGAAAAGAAGAAGCATTTCATATTTTAGATTCGGCACAAATTTTAACAATGAGGGGAAATTTTGATGAGGCTATTGAGAGATATCATGAAGCCTCAATAATTTTAGCAGAAATTCAATGGATAGAAGAATTAAATCATATTCAAAATGCAATTAGTGAGCTTAATAAGAAAAAGAAAGAAAGAGAGCTTTGGCAACTAGAATTAAGAGAAGCAGCACTCAAACAAGAGCATGAAATAAGAGAATTTCAGCATAAAATTTCTATAATGAAAAAGAGTGAAGAAGATAAAGTAAAAATGGCACAATTTATTCAAGAACAACAAGGGGTTTTATCAGAACAACAATTAAAAAAGCAAAATGAAGCGTTGAAGATGCTTGAAGTTGCAGATACTCATATAAAAAGAGGTCAATTAGATGATGCTATTGAAATTTATAGGTTAGCAGTAGATATTTTTAATAAGATAGGATGGAAGGGTTCTTATCTTAAAGTAATACAAGACACATTTGATAATTTAACTCAACGAAAATTTGAAGTTGAACAAATAAAACAACATCAAATTCAATTAGCAGCTCAACGTGAAGCAGAAGAAAGAGAATTTCAAGCTAAAATTACTCGAAGTATAGAATCCGAAAAGAAGAAAATGCTGGCAAAAGAAATTGCTATTCAAACTCAGGAACAAATAATTGCTCATCGAGAGAAAAGACGTAACGAAGCATTTGATAATATGGATAAAGCAGAGGAATTAACTAAAACTGGAAAATTTGATGAATCATTAACACTTTATCGCCAAGCTGATATAATATTAAGTGAAATTCAATTTCCATCATATGCGGTAAGAGAAATGATACAGAAAATCAAGATAAAGCAAAAGGAACAAGTGGAATTACGTCAAAAAGAGAGAGAAATTCAAATAAAAAGACAACAAGAAGAAGAAGCATTTCAAAGAGAAGTTGCTCGTCAGGTAGCGCTTGAGAGAGAGAAGATGAAAGTGAAGGAAATCGAAATTGAGACTCAAGAAAATGTAAGAGCATACCGAGAAAAACGTCGAAATGAAGTATTTAATATATTAGATGAGGCGGAACTCTTAACAAAAAGAGGTAACTTAGATTTAGCCATTGATACTTATCGTAAAGCCGCTCTTTATCTAACTGAAATTCAATATCCGGTTGATGCAATTTATGAAATGATTAGTAAACTTCGCATTAAAAAAATAGAACAAGATCAAATGAAACAGCAAGAAATTGAAGCATCTACTCGAAGAGAGCTTGAATATAGACGTTTTCAGGAAGAGATTGCTCAAGCATTGAAAAGAGAAGAGGAAAGACTCAAAGAAAAAGAAATTAAGCTTAGAGAATATGAAAAAGAAAAGGAATATCGTGAAAAAATAAAGGATGAAGCATTCATTATTTTAGATAAGGCAAAACAATTTATGGCTAGGGGAAATTTTGATGCCGGTATAGAGAAGTATCACGAGGCTTCAATAATTTTAGCTGAAATTCAATGGACAGAGGAATTAAGAAATATTCAAAATGCCATTCGAGAACTTGAAAAGAGAAAGAAGGAAAGAGAACTTTGGGAGCAAAAAGCTCGAGAAGAAGCACTTAAGAGGGAACAAGAAGCGAGAGAATTTCAATACAATATTTCGCAAATGAAAGCAATGAACGAAGAAAAAATAAAAATGGCTCAATTTATTCAAGAGCAACAAAAGGTTTTATCAGAGAGAAATTTTTTAAAGCAAAATGAAACGCTAAAAATGCTTGAAGTTGCAGATGCACATATAAAAAGAGGTAAATTAGATGATGCTATTGAAATATACATGTCTGCTATGAAAATTTTTAATGAAATAGGGTGGAAAGGACCATATTTAAAATTAATTCAAGATACACTAGATAATTTAAATAAGCGTAAATTCGAAATTGAACAAATTAAACAACAAAAAATTGAGTTAGAAGTTAAACGTGATGCAGAGGAGAGAGATTTTCAAGCAAAAATTGCACAAGGTATAGAGATACAAAAACAAAAAATGCTAGCAAAAAAAATTGCTATTCAAACTCAAGAAGAAATATTTGCCCATCGTGAAAATAGGCGTAAAGAAGCATTTGATATTATAGATAAAGCTGAAAAGATGACGAAAGAAGAAAATTTTGATGATGCGTTAAGGCTATACCGTCAAGCCGACATATTTTTGAGTGAAATTCAATTCCCATCAAACATTGTAAAAGAAATGATACCGAAAATTAAATTAAAACAAAGGGAACAAGAAGATTTACGGCAAAGAGAAAGAGAGATTCAAATTCAAAAACAATTAGAAGAGGAGGGATTTCAAAGGGAAATTGCTTATCATATAAAGCTTGAGAAAGAAAAAATGAGGTCAAAAAAGACTACACTTGAAGCACAAGAAATAATTAAAGATTATCGCGAACAAAGAAGAGAAGAAGCATTTAGAGTGCTAGAAGAGGCAGAACAATTAACCAACTCCGGAAAATATGAATTGGCAATTGGTACTTATAGAAATGCCATGTTAATTCTTAGCGAGATTCAATATCCTACCGATTCAATTAATGAGATGATTAAAAAAGTTCAGAATAAAAAATTAGAGCAAGAACATCTTAAACATATAGAAATGGAAGCAGTGCTCCAAAGAGAGCAAGAAGAAAAGTACCTTGAAGAAGAGATTGCCCAAAAAGTTCAGTTAGAACAAGGAAGAATGATGGAGAAGTTAAAAGCTATTGTATCACGTGAAAAAATACAAGTACGTTTTGAACAACGAAGAGAAGAAGCATTCAAGGTATTAGAAGAAGCAGAACAATTAATTAAAACTGATAAATTTGATGAAGCAATTGAAACATACCGAAAAGCTTCATTAATTCTAAGTGAAATTCAATATCCCTTAGAGTCAATTAATGAGATGATCAGAAAATTACAAATGAGAAAATCCGAACAAGCACAGATTATTCAACAAGAAAAAGAAGCACGACTCCAGAGAGAAAGTGAAGAAGCCGAACTTAGAAGAATTATTGAAGAGCGTCAGCGTCAAGAAGAGGAGATGAAAAGAGCAAAATATTTGGCTCTAAAGCAAAGGGAGGAATTAATTAAAAAAGTAGAAAGTCGTAGAGAAGTTGCATTTTCCCTATTGGAGAATGCTGATAAATTTTTAAAGCAATTCCCTCCTGATTTTGATAAATCAATTGAGTTGTATTTAGAAGCAAGAAATGTTCTTTTAGAGATAAATTGGGAGCCAGAAATTGCGAATTTAGACGCTATGATCAGAAGTTTAAGAGAAGAAAAACAAAAATTTATCATTCAACAAAAACAAGAAGAAGAGGCTCGAATTCGTGCTGCTGAAGAATATGAGAAATTTAACCAAGAAATTCTAAGAAAAAAGTTAGAAGTTCAAAGAGTTCAAGAAGTACAACGGATGAAACTTGAAGCATTTAAATTTGAACAAGAACAACGAGAAAAACTTCAACAAGAGGGTTTTAATCTTCTTGATGATGCGAAAAAATCAGTTTTAATGCATCAGTTTAATTTTGCTTACGAGCAATTTGATCAGGCTATTGAAAAATTTAAGAGGATTGGTTGGTTTGAACAGATAAAATATATTGAAAAGGAAATAGAGACCACTAAGAAATTAGAAGAAAATGCAATAAAAGCACAAGAAGAAGTTAAAAGAGCTCAAGAGGCACTCTTAAAACAAAAAGGATTGGAAGACCAGCGGCGAATAGAAGAAGAGACAATAAAAATACATTCAGTCAAGGAAATTACAGCAATTTCAGATGACATTATCAAATCGTTAAGACAACAACGATTAGAACAAGAAAGTACTCAAGTTGTTTCTAAAGAACAAATTAAATCAGATGCTGCAAGTTTTGCAAAAGAGTTAACAAAAATGATTAAAATCAAACAAGATTTGATGGCTGAAATTGCAAAAGCTGAAGAAGACGAGAAAGAAAAAACAACAGAGAAAGAAAAACAAAAAACTAAGGAAGAACTTAAAGAACTACATAAGTGGATAAAAGATGCTGCCAAAAAATCAAAGAAAAAATAATTCCTAATTTTAATTTATAAAGGTTTAAATTTTTTTTATTTCAATAACAGATTTATTAAGATCTCTGTGTAGATAGATTATTCCAATTATCATTAGAGCCGAAATTGCTACTATAATTAATAATCGATAATCAAAAATTATTGATAATAAAAAATTTCCTGAACCACTGCCAAATATCAATTTTACAACTAAGAAATAATCATGATTGCTTGGTACAAAAATTCCACATCTTCTATAAAAATCAAATTGGTTAATAGTTGAAGCAGTTATTATAGGTTCTCCATAATAATTAGGTGTGGTATCAAAAATATAAAGCTCTGCTTCTGCATCATTTAATAAGGCTAAATCAAAAAAATAATGCATTCCACCTTGTAAGTTAATTTTTCTGCACCACACTTTTTTTTGATTAGAATTATCTCCTAAGGAAAAACAAACACTATTATTATTTTCAAAACTTACATATTGGTCCAATGCATCTAGAGCAGCATAACCTTGAACCATTCCCCATCCTTGATAATTATCTTTTATAACTCTTGGATAAATAGTCTTTAAGGAAGTTAAAGAAATAATACTTTTTACTTCAAGGGGTGTTAAAGAAAAGTCTTTTTCAAGCATTAATGATGCTAAGCCGCTAACCATAGGAGCTGCTGCAGATGTCCCAGAAGCGTACATATAGGTATTATTTCTCCCAAGATGGTCCTTTGTAGCTCCATATATACCAACAGCGGGTGCGCATAAATCTGGTTTGATAATATTTTCACTAGAAGGACCTTTACTGCTTTTTGAATACATCATACCGTTGTTTTTCACACCACCGACACCAATAACCGATTTTGCATCAGCAGGAGAATTAATTGTTTGAAAACCTGTTCCCTCTCCCCCATCATTTCCTACAGCAGCAACCACAACAATTCCTGCTTCCACCAAGGATTCTGTGATTGAATTTAAGAGTATAATTGAATCACTATCTGAGGAAGCTTCTACTCCAAAGCTCATACTCACTATTTTTATATTATATTTATTTTTATTTTCAAGAACCCAATTAATCCCATTTTCGATGGTTTGAATAGAAGATATTAATTCATCTTCCTCTTCAGAGTATTCAAATACTTTTATAGACACCAACTTTGCATCAGGGGCTACTCCAAGGTATTGTGGTGAATTCCCTACTGCAATTGATGATACATATGTTCCATGAGAATCAATATCTTCTGGACTTTTTTCTATTTGAGTAAAAGCATCATAAAACGCTATAATTTTTTCATTCCAAGATTGGGTCCCATTATTTGTGAAAACTTCATGATACGGATAAATTCCCGTATCGAATATTGCAATAGTTGAATTTTCTCCGCTTAAATCTTGATCAATAAAAGATCTATTTACGCTAATCAAATCACTCACTTGAAATTGAGAAATATCTGCTACCTTAAAGGGTGCTTGATTGGTTTGAAGATTTAAATTATAATTTGGATTTAATGAAAAAGTTATTTGATTTAAATGAATCATTAGAAAAAGATGGGGAGAATTAAGCCAGATTACTATTAACCAGAAGAAAATCAATTTTTTATTTAAAAATGGTTTGCACCTATTTGAATAGTGAAACATGAATTGCACTTATCCATAAAAAATTGATTTAATATTTGAATAAAAATAAAAGTTAATAATTATATGAATTACGTAATTTTATTTTTAATCCAATAAGTTGTAGTTATTATGGAACCAAGGGAAAAAAGGGAATTTTCCTTAGAAGAAAGGAAGATGTATGCTCGTCAGCAGCTCGTTGAAGGCTGGGATCAAGAGACTATAAAGAATAGTTGTGCTTTGATTATTGGAGTGGGAGCTCTCGGGTGCGAGATTGCTAAGGATTTAGCTTTAATGGGTATAGGAAAATTAATTTTAGTTGATATGGATAAAATTGAAACCTCAAATCTCTCAAGACAAATGTTATTTCATGCAGGAGATGAGGGTAGAACAAAAGTTGAGGTTGCTGCAGAGCGTTTAAAATTGATGGCTCCGTTTCTCGAAGTTGAGTATTATTTTGATAAATTACAAAATCTTCCAATGAAGGTGTATGAAGAATCGGATGTTATTATTGCTGCATTAGATAACGTTAGGGCAAGAATGGATTTAAACAAGATTGCTTTAAGATTAAAAAAACCAATGGTGGAGTCTGGTACGGTAGGATTTGAAGGTCATGTTCAAAACATTATCCCAAAAGGCTCAAATATAAAATTCCATGATAGAGAAAAAGTTATAGATGAAATAGTGCAAGAAAAATTATGGAATTTATCAGAAGAAGAATATACTGAATATTTTGCCGCTCAAGAAAGTATAGAAAAGCTTGAGGAGCGAATAGTTCTATTAAAATCTCAATTTATGGAACCTGTTGTTGAAAAAGTACGAAAACAAGTTGAAAATGAGTTTGATGAAAAATATTCTGAAGATTATCTTGATCAAACAGCTTGTTATAGGTGTCTAGTTCCTATTCCACCACCTGATGATAAATTAATTGCAGCATGCACATTAAAGGGTATTCCGAGAAATAGAAATCATTGTGTTTTAAAAGCAGAGTTAAATTTTGAAAAGAAATATGGACGGATGCCAGATTTGGGTAATGATGAGGATATATACAAATTAATGGAATTATCTCAAGAGGAATTAAAATTATTACGAGAACGAGTTTTTAAGGAAAACGTCTCTGATGAGCAGTTATCAACATTATCAGAAGAAGAAAATCAAGAGTGGAAAATCAATATTCAAGATACATTCGGTCAAGATTATGTATTTGAAGATATGGAAAATATTTTAGGAAATAAAATCGCTGCCGTTCAGACAGTTAGTTCAATTATCGCAAGTATTCAGTCCCAAGAGGCATTAAAATTAATATTTAGAGCAAAGGGAAGAGATATTGGACCCCCCATGGATCCTCCGTATGTTAATTATAGCGGAATTTATGGAATATTCGAACAAGTCCCAGTGTTTAAGAGAAAAGATTGTATTGATTGTGGGGATATTGAAGGAGAGGAAAATGTTAGTATTGTGGTTCCATTTAATTCAAAGGTTAAAGATATTTTTAATGCACTAGATGTTTCTGGTTATAAATTAGATACCGAAAAGTGGATGATCACAAATTCAATGAATAAAGAGATTCTTTGGCACCCCTCAATTCCCACATTTAAAGATCCTGAAGCTCTATTACAAAGCTTAAAAATAACGAGTAATGACGTTGTAACACTCACACCTTTAAGTAAAGATGTAAGTAAATTAGAAATAAAGAAATATAACGTAATCGTTTCCTATTTATAAAACTTTCATTTATACTTCATTTTTTACTCCTTGCTTTCCTAATATTTGCAATGAATTTATCAATCAAGTAAGTTTTTATTTTGGCATTTTTACCTGCTTCCATATCAAACTCAGAATCTCCTACATAAATAGCTTGTTTGCTAGAAATATTAAAGTGTTTCAGAATTTTATAAAGACCTTCAGGATCAGGTTTCCATTCAACAACATCTTCTCTTCCTACAATATATTGGAATTTTCCCAAAAGATTTTGTTTAGTTAAAATAGAAAAAATTGTTGAGCGAAAGTTTAAAGAAAAAATTGCAAATTTAATATCTGAATTTAATCCCAACTCTTCTAAATTCTCGATAAAAAAAACTATTTCTTCAAAGAATGAATATTCTTTTATCTTTTCTCTTTCAAATTTTTCAATAGTTCGAATATAAGATTCAATTAAATCGGGATCTCCTCTCGCTACAACTTTTTGTAAACCTAAAGTAATTCTGTTAAATGTTTGATCTTCTCCAAAATCATCCATATATTTATCACTAAGTAATTTACGCAAAGCATCCCAATCTACATGTAATTTTACAAGAGTGCCATCAAAATCAAAGACCACTACTCGCAAATCTTTTGGAAAATCCAATAATTCACTTAGCAACATTTAATATTTTAATTATTATTTTTTTATTCATTTATTATTTTGTAGGATTAAGTTTTAAAAGGAAAAAAAAGAAAAAGGAAGTCATTAAAGATATTTCTATAAAAAATTCCTAATCCATTGCGTATTTTTTCGTCCAGTTCTCTGCTTTCTTATCAAATTTCGATTTTTGTTTAAAATATTGCTCTCCCGCTTCATGATTTAAAGGATCGCCGGGATTAAAAAATGGTGGTTCCACATGCATCATTCCCTTCAATGCTTCGACAATATTTGTTAATGTTTTAGAAGGAGTCCACCCCGAAGCCCCAGTAGAGGCATCAACCTTACCGACTAGATCGGGATTAATAAGATCAAGACAAATATTCAATTTTCCTGGTGGAATTGAAGAGTCGATATTAGGATGCCACATTAAAGTATGAGCATATACATATGGAGGTGCAAAAGGATAGTTCTCGGGCATTTTTATCTCGAATAAAAATTTACCTCCTGAATACGGAATTCCTGGCTTTCCTATTATTGAAAGCCTAAGGTGGTCTATTGATCTTCCCCAAGGTTCGATAATAACGAATTGATTATCTTTAAATGCCTCAAGCGCCTCTGCATAATCAGTTTCTTCTCTAATTTTTTACACCTAATAAGTTTAATTGTAATCTCAATTTAAAATTAAATTAAAAATAATTATGTTAAGTAATTTTATAATATTAGAATATAGTTAAAAATGTATTTAATATATAAACATGCTAATTTTTTTGCAAAATTTTCTAAATTCGGACCCTTACGCGAGTTAAATTGTCATTATTCTTTATAGAATAATAATTGTGAATCTAACTCAAAAAATTCGAATATTTCCCTCAAAGAATCAAAAACTGATTCTGTGGGATTTGTCGGAAAAATGTCGATTAATATATAATTTTGCGTTAGCTGAAAGAATAGAAAATTGGAATAAAAACAAATATAAGCCAAAAGACGACAAAAAATATATATCTTATTTAGAGCAACAAAATAAATTACCTTTACTTAAAAAGAAATATCCTGAATATAAATGGGTTTATTCTAAAGTTTTACAAATGATATTGAAAAGACTCAACTCTGATTATAAATCGTTTTTTACGAAATGGATAAATGGAGATAAACAAGCTCGACCACCTAAATTTAAATCAAAAAAAAGATTTACAACAATCTGTTATAATCAGAGTGGTTTCAAATTAGAAAAGAAAGTGATACAATTTTCGCATAAACACCCTTCAAAAATTCCATTAATATTTTCTCTTAAATATCCTTATTGTGCTGTTGAAATTGTTAAACAGGTGGAAATTTTTAAAGATTTCCAAAATCGATGGTTTATTTCTATTACATATGAAGTTCAAGCACTAAAATACAAAGATAACGGGCTATATCAAGCAATTGATTTAGGAGTTTCAAATATTGTATCTGCGGTGAATTTGCACTCTAAATTTATTCAAATTAAAAATAAAAGAGCAGATCTCTATTGGAAAAAGAAAATAGAAAGCATTCAATCAAGGCGAGACCACTGTAAAAAATATAGTAAAAAGTGGAGAAAATATCATTACAAATTCAGGAAGATGCATCAAAAGTGTGCTTATCAAATGCGTGATTTTCAACATAAAATTTCAAAACATATTGTGACACATACCAAAGCAAATACAATAATTGTCGGAGACCTAAATGTGAAAGAGATGGCTAAAAAGAAAAAATCTATGGGAAATGCTCAAAAAAATAAAGCTAACAAAACTTTAAACTATTCTGTTAACAATACGGGATCGTTGGGTCGTTTTGTCGAATTCTTAATTTACAAGGCGAGACTTGTAGGGAAAAGAGTTATAAGAATTGACGAATCGTATACTACTCAACGATGTTCAATTTGTGGAAAGCTTAAAAAAAGAAATCTTTCCGAAAGAATTATTCAATGCGATTGTGGAAATTATCTTGATCGTGATCTTAATTCTGCGATCAACATTATGATTAAATTTTTGAAACATAAGCATTGTTACGTATTCCTATCGCATCAACCCTCCTTGAACGAGGAATCCTTTCTACAAAAAAAGGATTTGCTACGATACACAGCCCCATCCGTAGTAAAAGTGATGGCGGACTCGTAGTGATACTAAAAAATTAGAAATATTTACTAATTTTTCAGTAAGTTCAATAATACATCTCGATTTTTATTAATAAATCTTTTTAATAAATTTTTAGTTTAGTTAATTTCCTTACCATTTAATTTAATGGACCAATGAAATATTTTTAAGAATATATTTAATAAATAGCTTAGTATTATTACCAATTGGTTAATATGGGAAAAGAATTACCTAAGGAACATTTAAAGGAAAGAATTTTAAAATTTTTGAATAAGAGGAAGGTTTTAGTCTTATGCACATGCAATAACAATATTCCTCGCGCAACTCCGCTTGATTTCTACAATGATGGATTAGACATATATATGACACCTGCAGGTGGAGCGAAAGTTAAAAATCTAAAAGTGAACCCTATAGCAAGTATAGGAATATATACACCACTGTCCGAAGGTGAGATTCAAGGATTGCAAATAACATCAACTAAAATAAGATTTATTTATCCTGAGGATGATGATTATGAACATGCGAGAAAGATTGTTAAAAGGAAAGCTAAAATGTTTTTGAAGATAATTCCTGAAAAAATCGATTATTTAGATTATTCTTTAAGTAAAGAGGGATATTCAAGGTTTCAAGTTTTAGAACTGAAGGTAGATTAGAAGAAGTAAATCTTGGATTATTATCTATAAATATTTTTTAAGCTAAGTTTTATAAAAGACTTATAAACTGACAAAAATTAAGTATTTTATAATTTTTTAAAAAAAATGGTTTATTAAAAATTGGTTACAAAAATTGTAGTCATTGGAATGGGATATGTTGGAATTCCTATGGCAGTACTTTTAGCGGATATTGAAGATTTTCAAGTCTTAGGAATACAACGTCGCTCAGAAAGGTCTGGTTGGAAAATTGATTACCTTAATGCTGGAAAGAATCCATTCGAGGGTGAAGAACCTGGGCTCGATAAATTAATTGCCAGAGTAGTAAAAAATAAAAAATTTCGGGTTATTGATGATTATTCAGTTTGTAAGAATGCAGATTATATTTTAATTGATGTTCAAACTCCCGTAGATGCAAAAAAGATACCTCGTTATGAATCCTTAAAAAAAGTTTCAGAAAATATATCGAAAAATTTATCCAAAGGGACTACTATAATAATTGAATCAACTGTAGCTCCTGGAACAACCGATTATTTTGTAAAACCAATTTTGGAAGAGGGAAGTGGTTTAGAAAGGGGTAAAGACTTCTATCTGGTATTTTCATTTGAAAGACTAATGCCTGGAGCGTTAATTGATTATATTGTGAATATGCCAAGAGTAATTGGTGGAGGCTGTGAAGAAGCAAATAAGCGAGCATTAGCATTATATAGTCGCGTGATAAAATCTGAACTTCATTTTACAGATACATTGACCGCAGAATTAACTAAAGTTATAGAAAACACATATAGAGATATTAATATCGCATTTTCAAACGAAATGGCATTATTATGCGAAGATTTTAATCGAAATATTTTTGAAATTATCAATCTTATCAATATGAGAAAAGATAGAATGATGCATATACCTGGTTCAGGCGTTGGAGGTCATTGTTTGACGAAAGATCCATGGTTATTAGTTCATGGACATGATAAATACACAGAAAAGAAGTATTGTACAAAAATGGTGCCACTCTCAAGAAAAGTTAATGAATTTATGCCAGTTCATACAAGTGAGTTGCTTAATGAAGCTTTTATGGAAGCAGGAATAAAAGAAAACCCTTTTAAAATTGCAATTTTAGGAGTTGCATATAAAGCAGATTGTGATGATACCAGAAATACTCCCGTAGTATCGATTGTTGAAAAGGTTAGACGTCTATTTTCATATAATAAAATCGAAATCATTGCTCATGATCCATATGTTAAAACGAAGGACTATAATAATTCGGAATTGACAAGAGATCTTGATAAAGCAGTAACGGATGCTGATGGAATAATTATCGCTACAAATCATAGTATGTATAAACATTTAGATTTAGATGACATCAGAAAGAAAATGAGGCATCCCGTAATTATTGATGGTCGCAATATTCTTACAAAAAAAGAATGCCAAGACCATGGTTTTATCTATAGAAAAGTCGGAGAAGGACCAAATTAATCCTAACTTCTCTTTTTAGAAAAACTAAAAAATAAATATTAATTTACACATATTAATTGATATTTGTTGGAAAAAATTATAACAACCCCTGGTAGCTCAGTGGTAGTAGCGCACGGCTGTAGATTTTTATCGCGTATTGAGAAAAAGATCAATGAAAATACGTCAGCTAAAGCGAATAGATACCGTGTGGTCGCTGGTTCAAATCCGGCCCAGGGGACTTTCTATTTTTTTTTATTTTTAGAAAACTTAGAAAATTTAAAGCTTTTCAGTTGATTTCTCCCATTTTTTAAATTCTGAGTCAAGTGTTGCGATAAAATCATCTGTTTTATCTACATCGAACTCTATTATATCTTTATCAATTTTAAAATTAAATTCCTCAGCCCAATCAAAAATAAAGTCCCATAGATCGCTTTCTTTCATCTTAAGAACCTCAGCCATCCGAGATACCTCCAATCGCCGTGATACTCTAACTATTGTCGCCAACTTTGCTAGCCTTTGTTGTTGTAGCTGCTCTTGTTGTTGTTCTTCCGTGATGGGTTGTAATTTTTCTGGAACTGCTTTTATTTCTTTTTCCATTGGTGTGATGGGTTGTAATTTTTCTGGAACTGCTTTTATTTCTTTTTCCATTGGTGTGATGGGTTGTAATTTTTCTGGAACTGCTTTTATTTCTTTTTTAGTCGGTCTAAATTTATATAAGCTTATCGTAACAACAATATATCCGCACCAAGTGATTTGTATTGGAAACATATAGTAAAACCTTAAAATACCTGTTGTGATTATTAATAATATGCATCCAAGTATCCCAAATACAATAGAACTATTTACTTTTAACAATTGTGCAAATAAAATTGAGAGAAAAATGAAAAGGGGGCTACTCCATAAAAGAATGAGATAGAAAAAAGAATAGGGAGCTACTCCATAAAACACTGTTAGTATAAAAATTATAAGAAAGATTAAATGAATTAATCCTATCCTGCGAAATATTCGTTTGTATTTTTCCTGAATAACCGAATATGTTAATGTATCCTTTAATTCCATCAATTTATATAAATATAAGTTAATTGTAACCAAATAAAAACCAACAAATAAAGGTAATAATACTACATCAGCAGAACCAAAAAAAGCATCACCAATAATCAGGTTAATTCCAATTCCAATACATCCAAGTGCCCCTGATACTATAGCTTTATTTACTCTTGTAAAAAAAGCAAATATAATTGAAAGAAAAATAAAAAAAAGACCTTGCCAGCCACCATAAACGAAAAGCATATATCCCCCTCCAGGTGGGATTGGTAAAAACGCGACTATTATAAAAAATATAATAACGATTAAATGTTTTAATCCAATATTGCGAAACTTCTGTTTATTTTTCTCATTATCCAATAAATTTCTCACCGAATAATTTAAATTATTAATTAATCCTTTCTGATCAATTATAATATTTGATTATATCAAATTTAATTTATTCCAAATCTGTATAAATATTTTTTAAAAATTTATGTAGCAAACCATATAGCGAATTAAGTGGAATTGATATTATTTACTCAGTTATTAATAATTAATATTTCCATAGGGAGCAAGGATGCCCTAATATTTCTAACAATTTTTATATTGATATTGCCCAATTCTTAGAAGTTAATGGAATTCTTATTTAATTTTAAGGATTAAACTTTTTATGAGTTAAATTTCTGCGCAAATTTTATTTTCTTTAATAATAATACTTTATAATAATCTAAATTTGCTAATCTTAAAAAAAAAAATTAGGAGCAAACTTGCTAAAAAACAATGATAAGATTGATATAAACGATTTAGAAATCAATCCTTTATTACAACAACTTAGGGAAAACCCTATTGCAGGGAATGGAGAAAATCATTATTTCACAAGTTTTGATGGGGCAAAAATTTTTTATCGAGTTTGGAGACCGATTATTAAGATAAATAAGATTTTAATTGTAAGTCATGGGATGGGGGGACATGGAGAGTTTTTTGTGCTCTTGGCGGATAAAGTATTTAATGAAGGAATTATGGTTATCGCTCCAGATTACAGGAATCATGGTCATTCGGATGGAAAAAAAGGAGATTTAAAGAGATTTAATTATATTTTACAAGATCTTCATGAATTCATAAATTATATTTCTGAGCAATATCCAGATACGCCAATTTATTTGTTGGGAGAAAGCATGGGCGGTGCAGTCAATATAAATTATGTAGCAGAATACCCTGAAAATTTAACTGGAATGATTTTATTTTCTCCAGCTGTGAAAATAGAATTTTCACTAAAGAGAAGAATATTATTGATACTTATTGCACTACCTTTACTAATTTTAAGAATTTTTGCACCAAGTTCAAGTATAATTGGCGCAAGAGGAAGTGAGGATGAGGGAATTAGGAACCCCATTCATCAACAATATGATAAAACAGATCCAAATCATTTAAAAAAGATATCAGCACGATATTTAATTCAACTTTTAAAATATATTCGCAAATCAGTCTCAAAGGCTTCAAAAATAAATATTCCTACTGTAATTTTTCAAGGAACATCAGATGTGGAAGTTTCACAAGAGGGGGTTTCTAAATTTTTTGAAAGACTAAATTCAGATATGAAAGAGTTGTATTTAATTGAGGGAGGTTATCATTGTCTTTTGACAGATCCAGATTTTCAAGATAAATGGCATATTTTAATTGAATGGTTAAAAAAGCATTAGTAAAGGATTATTTATTATTTGTTATTTGACTATCTAAGACTAGATGTTAAAAAAAAATTGATTTTCGAAATGAAAGATAAAAGAACTGCGGTTGTTGGAGCGGGATGGTTTGGTCGAGCGCATATAAGGAATTATAATCAACTTTCCAAATTAGTTGCTGTTTGTGATGCAAATAAAGAGAATTTAGAGCTTGTGAAGACACTTTATGATAATATTAACGTTTATACTAATGTAGATGATATGATTAAAAGTGAAGATATTGATGCAGCTAGTGTAGTTACACCACCATCAAATATTCCAGCAATATCTAGGAAATTTGCTGAGAAAGGTATAGATGTATTGATGGAGAAGCCAATGGCATTAAGATTATCTGATTTAGAACAATTTAAAGAATTTACAAATTGCCGTATCATGCCTGGTTTTATTGAATTATATAACCCCGTTTTTGATAAACTATTAGAGAATCTTCCAGAGATTGGTGAGATCATTACTGTTGCCTCAAAAAGGATAGGTCTTTATCCCAAAAGAGATTGGAATATGGGAGTTATTTTGGATTTATCAATTCATGATATTTATTTGCAAGAGAGAATTCTAGGTGAAGTAAAAAATGCTATTGGAATGGTAAATCGGTTTGTTGATAACAAACATGAGGATGCGGCATTTATTTTATTAGATTTTGGAAAAGCAAAAGGTTCAATTGAATCTAATTGGTATACTCCAACAAAATTTCGAAGAATGTATGTTCATGGAGCTAATGGAACTATTGAGATAAATTTTATATCTCAAACATTTAATTTTCAAAAAGGTTTGAATTTATTGGGAGACAACCCAGCGACTAAGGATGAGACATATTCTCCATTAAAACTGGAAGAACCATTAAAAAGGGAAATCTTAAATTTCCTATATGATAAGGATAAAGATATTAAGGTAACTCTAGATGATGGAATACGAGCTCTAAAGATTGCATTGGAAGTTATTGAGAAAGCAAATTAAAAATGGAAAGATTAATTATTAATAAATTATTGGATTAAATTAAGTCTTGATAAACTTTTAGAAGAACTGGTGAATTAGAAATTGCCTGAAGATGAAAAAGAGGAACATGAATTGGAGAAAATTCGAATGAATAAATTAAAAATGATGTTGGAAAGACAAAAGATACACGAAATTCAAAATGTACAAGAAAAACAGATTTATGATAAAATTGATGTGATATTTCGTGCAATTCTCAGCCCCGATGCTTATAATCATTTAATTAATTTAAAAAATTCAGATCCAAAAGTTTATTGGGCGATCTTTAATACTTTAGTGACTCCAAGTGTAATTGAACAGATCGATTTATTATTAATGATAATCAATGAAGGAAATGCCTTATTAAGAAGAATGCCTCTTGAAACTATCGTATATCTAGAAAGAAAGTTTAAAGGGACAAAGATATCAATTAAAGTCAAAAGACGAGACGAGGAAGCTGTTGACCTATCGTCTTATTTAAAATAGATGGATTTTTAAAAAAAATACATTAATTATTGTTCTCTTCCTGAAATAATTGCAGTCACTTTATAACTATTATTATTTATCTTTTCTCCGTCAATTGAAAAAAATTGAAATGCAAATGGTCGTTTAAAGATTTGTTCGACCATATATCCATAGGAACTTATTGTAAAAATAAAAAGTCGTTTAGAGATACTCTCAACAGAAACATCAAGATTTAATTCATGTAGGACCTCCTTTAAGGCCTCAATTTCTTTTTCGTTATATTGATAAGAAAATACAAGTTTGAAATCTACTGGCGTTGGAGCTTCAGGATCATCATATGTAAGGTCAGATTTTCGAAAAGGAAAAAGTGTAGATAAATAAAAATTGAAAAATTCACGATAATGATTTTTTAAGAGATAAGAGATTTTGAACCCCTCAGCATATTTTGGCCAATGTTCTCTCATGGCTTCAAATAATTTGGGATAATTTTTTTTCTTTCGTTCGCTTTCTTTTTTTAAAAATAATAATAGCTTATTCTCTATTGGTTTAAACTCACATTCTTTTCCAACTCGTAATAAAAATTGCTTAAAGCGAACGGACATAATTTTCTTGATAAATTAAGTTAGTTTATGATATATTTTTAGACAGTAAGAACTTACTTCTTATGTAAACACCTATTAAGATCTATTAAATTTTATTTTTTTGATTTTATATTTAGTTATATTATGAAAATATTATATTACGCCTTTTTTTATCTTCTTGTTATAAATTTTGAATATTTTTTTGATAAGTAAATTTATTTAAATTTAAAATGGAATTTAAAGTAAATATTATTATGCAAATATAGTTAATTCATTCCTATTGAATGATATTACACTTTATTAATCCTTGAGAATAAATTATGAAAAGACACACAACTTCTCTGTTCTTTATTATACTCTTATATTTCAATGTCATAATCGTTGGAAATTCTTTAGTCTGTGCAAATGAGGATGAAACAATTGATGATACAATAACAAATGTAAGAGTAAAAAATATTTTTCTACAGACTAAATTATTTTTATATGAAATAGAAAACGGATTAAAAGGAGTTGGATATGATGATTATATTGGGTTAATTGATATTGAAGCAGAAAATAATTCATATGCCCAAGAAAAAATCTTTACATTGGCTGCGTTTTATCATAAATATTTTATATCAGGAACTACGATGACTTATGCATGGGCAGAAAATGAGCTATTAACACCATTACAATCAAATTTTTGGAAGTATCACAAGATTTTGAGAGCGGAAAGTGAAGAAAATGGGAGTAGATATTTTACAATTGATAGTATGATTGCTTTAGAATTTTTATCAAGTGCATATCGTGATTCTCAAAACATTAATATTATGAATCAATTAATAGAACCCTTATTCATTCAGCGAGAATCTATGAAGGCAAATAATACACTTGAATATCACGGTCCCTCTCAATCTGATCATTTAGCATTCTGGACTGCAATTGAAGGAGTAGGTTATGAAACAGATCTTAATTCTTATCATAAATATATATCTGGAGGAGATCCGAATCTTCAATATTGCTTAGCGAATACCTCTTTATGGGCAATTGCAGGTATGCTAAATTATGGATTGTTGGGTAGAGAAACTTCAATCGATGTTGAGCAAGAAATTTTTAATGCATCTCTTAACGATGCTCAGAAAACAATGAAATATCTTGAAGATATATTATTTATTAATGGAACTGGGTTTAAAGAATATAATAATGCATCAACAGATAATATCATTTTTAAATCTCAGGCTCTATCGTTATTGGCATATGCAAGGTTATATCAAGCTACAAAAAATACAATCTATGTTGATAAAGCAGAAGATATTATTGAAAATGTTATTAGCCGTTATTTTATTGATAACGAGAGAGGGGGAGCTATTTCCTGGTATAATAACACGTCAGAAACAGGTTCAAATATCAAAGAAGGATATGGAAATGCATTATATGCATATAGTCTAATTGAATTATATAAGGCAACTGGCAGAGAGAGATATTTAATACTAGCTTTGGAAGTAATTAATTTCTTAAATAATTATATGTATAAAATAAGCGTTGATGGACTAATCGAAGGATATATAGAATATATTCAAAAGAACGGAACAATATACGATCCACCAGGACCTCTAAGTAACACCACTAGATTGTGGAAAACAAATGCACTTATATTTTATGTTAATGAAGAAATTTATCTTGCTTATAGACCTTGTCAAGTTAATTACTTATTATGGATAATTTTAGGGATTATAGCTACAATGGGAGTAATAATAATTACAAATATCGCCATTAAACGAAGAATTACTCGTAAAAATTTGCCCAAATCAATAAATATTTTAAGCTAATAATTTGAATCTTATTTTTATTTTCCCTTTAATATTAAACATAGAATCTATTTCTATGATTTATATAATCCTAGATTCTAAAAAAGTTTAAGTAAATGATTTACTATTTATTTTTTTTGAATTCTCTTATTTTTCCTACTTACGATTAAATTCCAGTAATTTATCTTGTTGAAATTTATCTTTTAGGAAAAGTTAAGATACATAGATTTAAAGTTATTCAAAAAGTTGATAAAATTTTACCTTGGATAAAATAATTAATATTGTTTTTTAATAATAAAATCAGATTGTTAAATTAATCAATACAAAAATATTAGAAATTATATTAATTACCAAATTTTCATAAACATTTGTAAGGTTAAATTTATAAAATAAGAGAAAGAATTCTTTCTAAAGTGATTAGATAAATGTAAAAATAACCCAATAAATTATATACATCATTTTTTACCTCCTTTTTTCGAATAAATTCAATTTTATATTAGATAAAAATTTTCAATACTTCTATTTTATAAAAAATTAATCTCCAGAAAGACTATGATTAAAAGAGAAAAAATCCTTAAAATATTCAAAGAATATAAAATTTTCTAATAAAAGAGTGAAAATAAGATAGATATGATTAGGAAAGAAGACATTTTAAAAACTCTAAAAAAATTTAAACAAGAAGTGAAAAAGAAATATAAAGTAAGAGAATTAGGTCTTTTTGGCTCATACATAAATGAAAAACAAAAAGAAAGTAGTGATATTGATATTCTTGTAGAATTTGATGAAAAAGCTGACCTTTTCGATCTTATAAGACTTTCGCTATTTCTTGAGGAAAAATTAAATAAGAAAGTTGATATTGTTCCAAAAAGCGCATTAAGGGAGGAGATTAAGGAGAATATCCTTCAAAAGGTAATGTATGCATGAGAAATTATAGAATCTACTTAAAGGACATATTTAATGCATTAGAAAGCATAGAAAAATTCATACAAGATATGAATTTTGAAGAGTTTAAGAAAGACGATAAAACCTCAAGCGCTGTTATTAGAAAGTTTGAAATAATTGGGGAAGCTGCAAAAAATATTTCAGAAGAGTTAAAACAAAAATATCCTCGAGTTCCATGGAAAGAAATGGCAGGAATGAGAGATAGATTGATTCATTTTTATTTTGGAGTGGATTATAAATTAGTTTGGATGACGATAAAAGAAAGGTTACCCGAATTAAAAATTTTAATTAGTAAAATTTTAAAAGATTTATAATATCTTATCCAAATCTTTACCTTAAATTGAAAATATAATTTCAATAATGTAAAAACGTTATAGTATTCTAATTATCTAGTACTCATATTAGAACATCTAACATCATTGAATAATTTATGATTATAATAAAAGGAAACATATGGGAAAAGAGTTGGGAATATAACCCTCATGTGAAAATTAGTTCATAGATCTTACTTAAAATTCTTATATAATCTTAGATTTTAAAAAAGTGTAAGAACATGGTTTACTATTTATTTTTTTTTTAATTTTCATATTCTTTCTAGTTATGGCTTAATTCCAGTAATTTATCGTTTTGAATAGTTATGAGAATTGCTTAAAACTCGAAGTTTTACGTTGCTTTTAAGAGCACATGAAAACTTTATTCAAGAGAATAAAATCTAAGTGATACGAAGGAAAAATCTTATACCATGCGATATTATCTAATCCGTTATAAATAGTAAAAATTTTAACCCAATAATCTAATCTAAATTTTCTTTTCTCTTTAATAATAATTATAAAATCAAACTCTCTTCCGCCACCTCCTTGAATCATTATCATTTTTTTTAAAAGTATAAAAATGAAATTAAAATAAAACAAAGCATATGATTATTTATGGAAAAAAAGGTGGGATTACTATATTCTGAAGACTTCATAACATATAATTTCGGCAAAACTCACCCTCTAAAACCAATAAGATTAGAGTTAACTTATAAATTATTTAAGGAGCTTGGTCTTATGTCCCACCCTAAAATTGAGATCATTGCTCCAGAAATGGCAACCGAGCAAGATTTAATGATGCTGCATTCGGAAGAATATATAAAAGCTGTAAAAAAATTAAGTGAAGATCCAGCTAATCCAACCGTTAAAGGTTGGAAATACGGTTTAGGTCCGGGAGATAATCCAATTTTTAAAGGAATGTATGAAGCTTCCGCTTTAATCGCGGGTGCAAGTATTAAAGCTGCTGAAATGATCATGAATCAATCTGAAAATTATGAGGTAATTTTCAATCCTGCTGGAGGCTTGCATCATGCACATAAAGATCAAGCGTCAGGATTTTGTATTTTTAATGACGTGGCTTTAGCTATCAAGAAAATGAAAATAATAAAACCCGATATAAGAATCACATATTTAGATATTGATGCACACCATGGGGATGGCGTACAATGGTTTTATTATAATGATCCTAATGTTTTAACTATATCTTTTCATGAAAGTGGAAGGTATCTATTCCCCGGAACTGGCGATGTAAATGAAATTGGAGATGGAGATGGGAAATATTTCTCTATTAATTTTCCGTTATTACCTGGTTTTTACGATGATTTATATCTAAACCTTCTAAGAACCATTATTCCAGAAATCCTTAATATATATAAACCAGATGTTTTAGTTACACAACTTGGTGTAGACGCTTATAATATGGACCCCCTAACTCAATTGGGTTTATCTCTTTCAGGTTACCACGAAATTGCTAAAGAGATACACCAATATAGCAAAAAATATTGTAAAAATAAATGGCTCGCCGTTGGCGGAGGAGGCTATTTAGTAACGGTTGTTCCTCGGGCTTGGTCAATTTTTCTTGCAGAAATGCTTGACGTTAAGCTCAGTAACGATCTTCCTACAGAATGGAAAAATGAATGCCATATAAATGCTGCAGATGAAATAGCTCCAACAACAATGTTCGATAAAAATGATAAGTTGGTATTAGAACTTTTTTCCCACACAGAATTGAAAAAAAGAATGATGGATTATTATAACATGCTAATGAAAGTTAGTCGCGAAAAATATATACCTAATTTAAAAAAAGCCGTAGAAAAGTTGAATTTTTAAAACAAAAAAAATTAAAATCATCAATAATTACTAGAAAAAGAGTATACCTAAAAAAAAAATAAAAAAAAAAAAATCAGTAAAATATTTACTTTAATTTATTTATCTTTAATAACCCGTTAATTATAATAAAACTATTTGTTTCAAAAATTGGCGTCAAATTTAGATTTTTTTTACATTAATATGTACATTTTCGATTTTCCCGTTTTTCTCGGGAAAAGAAAAACTTTAAATAGTTTTCGAGTTCATATAGAACTTAAGAAGTTTAAAACTTTGATTTAAATATTCGGATACTGGAGAAATAAAAATGTATTCTTATACCTCAACCCTTAACCCTATTGTTAGAAACTACATCTCCCTCATTCTAGAATAGTTTTTAAATTATTTCTTCAAACCGAATATACTCCCTTTTCCTTATTACGCCGACATTTTTAATCATTTTACCAAATTTCAAAATCTAGTTTGAATTATCAAGAAATTGTAAACTTATCAAAGAAAGGAATATTAGGTAATAAAATTCTCTCCCTTGTCATCTAATTCTTTCTCTGAAAGGAAATTATTCATAATTTAAATGATAAATTTCATTTTTCCATACAAAATTTAAGGTTATAAATTGATTTCCTTTTTGATGAATCGCACAAATGGTCTGAAAATTCTGTGGATAAAACTTATTTAAATCTAAATTACCTTAACTTTTTAAGTGAATTAAGCAAATTTGCTATTGAACTTAAATTAGATGATCTTCATCAGATTGGATATCTTATGGGAATAACTCTCCAATCACTTCCCCCAAGAACCCTTGAAGCAGCGACAGCAGGTAAGATTGATGGGTTATTATTAATTACAAGGATTAATAATATTATAGATAAAATTACTTCTAAACATCCTTATGTTTTAACACCACTCGTACCTTGGGATGAAAACAAGCCACTTGACATGATTGGTTATTTAGCTGAAGCATACGCGGATTTGGAATCGGATAATGCAATATATGGTCAGGGTTTAGAGGAAAGAATACGTAAATTAATTGATTATCTTGGTCCGTTCGTCTTTGCAATGTTTCTAATCGACGGATTACGTATTCAATTTAATTCAAGAACTTCTAAATATGATTTCTTTTTCTCTAACTTTTTGAGTGTTGATTTAAATGAAAGAATGAAATCAATCGGTATAAGTAGAGGGGTCAGACCTTCCTCTTCTATTGTTATTCTAACAAAATTAATTACATATACTAAAATTCTTGGTGTTCCTGTAGAAAATGGATTAGAAGATTATAAAAATCAAATTATGGATATTTTTTCTTTTTATAGAGAGAGATATAGAGGGATTACGGATAAATCTGAGTTACCGACTGCTGTATATACAGCTTGTTTAATTGATATATTATCTAGGATTCAGAGAGAAATATATAGTTGGATTGATGATAATTTCAAGAATCGAATAGAAAATCTTTATTTAAAGAGATTATTTAAGGATTTCCCCAGAACGCCTACAACAACCAATCTTTTATATGAAATTATGATGAGGCTAAGTAGTCAAATCCCTTCAATTCAGAGTCGTAGTTTGGAAGAAGACGCTTCGGGTCGTGTAGAATTACTTGAATTAGTTAATCCTTTTAACACTAAAGAGATATTGAAAATAAAAATCAGTGCTGATTTGATATATGACCTTAATCTTGTTGAATTAATATCCAGATTTCCAGAAGATGATACTGCTATTGGAAAACAGAGAATAAAAATCAGAAAAGACGTGACAATAGCAATAAGGCATTTTTACGATGATTTCTTTATTAAATTTGTTCCTTTCTTAAGAGAGCTGACATACGGTTTAGATGGCGTATCTTATGAAGATTATTCCTGCGATGAGGGAATCTTATATTTCGATGTATGTAAATTGGCTGCAGGAAAGATTGTAACGCTGCAAACAGGAGATTATAAACGAAAAGGGCAGACATATTATAAGTTAGACTTTTCGGATACGGGAAGTCCGGAGTTTAGGGAGAGCATGTTGGTTTTATACAGGGCTTTTATGGAGCATCGATTTATACAAGTTTTTGGGTTTGAGCTAACGGGTGAGAAGGTTTCTCCAGAAAATACTTTATTTATTTTCGATCAAACGGGGGTTATTTATTCAGGAAGAGAGGGGATGGGCGATTCTTATACTAATGACGGGCAAGTCAGCGACCAATTCTTACAGAATGTTGCCGATGAATTTAATAACTTGATTAATAGTTTTATGTCCCAGAGTGGCATTCCTACTGCGATAAGTTCCATGAAAAAGATGTTCGCATTGAACAGGCTTTCATTTATGAAGAAATTGTTAAGATTTGATAAAGAGGAAAACCGCGTTAAATACTTCAGCCAAAATATTGATAAAGGATTTTGTAAAAAGTTTCATAAAGTATCTCCTCTATGGGGAATCGATATAGATACATGGAACGAGTGGCATGATTGGTATGACGAATATATTTACAAGAATAAAAAGATAGACGAAGAAGCCATCGTATGGTTTTTAAGCATAATGATCGATGAAGACAAAGATGTAATTAGAAAGTGGTTTAAGGATACGGAAGAATACGATTTTGAAAATATGCGTATCAAGATGGAGCCATGGTTCAAGCCCGAATTTTTGGTCTTACATAAATATTTCCCGAACGTTCAATATGTAAATTAAGATCAAACTATAAATAGGTCGTCTATTAACTTTTAAATATTTATTTTTCTTCTAATTTAGCAGTAAAGAATTAATAATAAGAGAATTTTTCGAATAATAGTGTTTCATAATCATGAAAGAGCAGAGCGAATATTCTGAAGAAGAATGGACAGAATATAGTAAAAGAGTCACATATCAGATGATTGAACGAATCTCGAACGAGAAAGAAAGAAATTTATTACGGAAAATTGCCGATGATTATGATTTTGAAGATCATCGTCCAGTCATTGATTTAGATTGGCAAGGCAGAGTGATCAAACTTTATTTAGCTGATATAGGAGATATAGAGCCTAGTGGATTTTCTCATTTTTCTCATTTAGCTTATCTCTCTTTCAATAGTCAGAATATTACTGATTTAGATTGGCTAAAATCACTTTCGAGACTTGAAAGACTTACTTTAGCTAATAACAATATAAAGAAAATTGGAGGATTAGAAAATTTAGAAAATTTAAAAAAATTAAATTTATTTAATAATTCAATTAGAGAAATAGGAGGTCTACAGAATTTACAAAAGTTGGAGCATTTAGATCTTGATAGGAATCAGATATCTGAAATAAGAGGTTTAAAAAACCTAATTAATTTAGAATACCTTAGATTGTCTGACAATCAGATAACAGAGATCAAAGGTCTCGATAACCTTAAGAATTTAGAATATTTATATTTAGAGAACAACCAGATTACCGAGATTAAAGGGTTGGACAATCTCAAAAGTCTAAGAAATTTGCATTTGGAAAACAACCGAATAACTGAAATTAAGGGGCTGGACGGTCTTGAAAATATTCATTACATTAGTTTGGAAAACAACAAGATAACCGAAATTAAGGGGCTGGAGAACTTGATTACGCTTCATTGTATTAATCTTTTTAAAAACCAGATTACAGAATTTAAAGGGATTAATGGGTTGATCGAGCTTGCGGAAGTCGATGTGAAATTTAATCCGATAACCAAGATACACCCGATAAAGGACGTGCCAAATCTCCGAGAAGTTTCATGGTTTGATCCGCTCCATTTCTCCAAGGCAAAAATCGAGAAGATAAATGAAATTTTGGAAAAAGAGGGGCTGGAGATTTATGAAAGAGAATTTGACGATTATGATTTTTCAGAAGATTTATTAGATAATTTTGATCCACCTGATGCACCAGATTTCTTTTACGAGATTGGTCAAAAACCCTAAGAGCCCAGAGATGATATAATATGGTTGTATAGATTAAATGCCGGTAATGAAATGAAATATTATTATTTGGAAAGATTAGGCTAATAAAAGTCTATTTTTTTTAAATTTTGGGGAATTATTATTTTTATATGATTTTAAATCGATATTGCTGATTATTTTTTAGTATTTAGTATGAGATTATTTATCTTTTTTCACAAAAGGCTCTTAAATGGTCTGAAAATGGTGTTTTTTCTTGTAATTTTAATTTAATTTCTTTTTTTAGATTTATTTTTTGATTTTCCGGGAATATAAAAATTTATTAATACGAATATTTATATAGTTAATTTTTACTTTTTTAAGAAGAGAGAAATAAGATTATAAACATAGTTTTGGGTGGAAAAAATAACTATTACATTTAGTTTTATTAACATTTTTTCATTTCAAAATACTTTACCTACATTTATATTAATTATAATTAATTTATTTATAATTAAATCTGGCATGAAGCAATCAGATGAAGTGCGATTCTCCAAATTATTAATATTAGCAGGGATAATTAATATTTGTTTTGAGATTATAAAATACTTAATCCCTAATATCTCTTTGACTGATATAAATTTTAATTATGCAGTAGAATATCAATTTTTTCTAAGTTATCAGATTTTTCGATCATTATTATTTGGTATACCAGCCATTATGACTTATGGAATTTTTTTTATAATTTTTGGAAAGGAAAATCGAGAACATTTTAGAAATTACCTGATAATTGTAGGAATTTTATGGACTTTTAGCAAGATAATAACCACCATTTTCTGGAATGGTGAATTATTTACATTTTTATTTGTTGAAGGAATTAGCGTAAATATTATAGCTATACTATTTATAATATATGATCTCGTCTGGGGCATGCCATATTTAGTCTCAGTAATTTTTTTAATAATTCATGGCATAAAGAATAAGGATAGATTTCTTACTTATACTGGTATCTTCTTTTTATTTGAATTGATGGTTTTAACTTTACTTATAGCAGTTATTTTTAACTTAATCTTTTACGCTGCTGGTGTGATAATTTATGAGCCAGCATTGATCGATCCTCTTTTAAATCTGATTGGTTTTATAGTTTTGCTATTCTTAATCCCGGTAATTGGAATTGTTATTACGTTTCTTTTTAAAAAAGAAAAGGAAATTTAAATTTAAATTATTTAAGCCGGAATAGATACTACCGGCTTAAAATAGTAGTATTTTAAAAGTCTAATTTGATGTATTAATAAAAAATATCATCATAGATTTTATAAAAATCTCAAAGGTCGCTTAATTTAAACATTAAAAATAAAAAAAAATATCTTTTCTGAGAGATAATTCTATAATTAAATCATTTAAACTATATTTATAAAACCAAAGATTAGAGTATAATTATTTTGGTTTAAAACATTATCAACATTGATATTTCAATAAATAACACCAATCGAGGGTAATTTAATTTGAGATCTACGAAGAATTGCTTATTTCAATAATTTTGTAATTTTTTTAACACTTAATTTATTTAAATAAAAATAATATTAAATTACTTGAACCATAAATTTTTTCATTTTTAAAATTATTTTAATATTAGGTGAGTTATTTATGAAAACAAAGAAAATCAACTTAGGAGATTTAATATATATATTATTTTATAAATATGGTGGAGAGATTAAAGGAATCACTACTTTACAAAAATTAATTGATATTATTAGACTAGATAGTGGTATAGAAGTCGATGTAAATTATTCGCCTTATGATTATGGTGGGTTCTCGCAAGAGGTTATGGATGTTATTCAAGTTTATTTAGATAATTCTTGGTTAATAAAAGAAGAACTACAATTCGAAGAAGAAAAAAAAATTGATATTTTTAGACTTACGACTAATGGTAATAAAATTGCTAAAACTTTATATGATAATTTACTAACAAGCGAATTGAGATCCCTTAAAATATTAGATAAGTTTCAAAATAAGAGTCTAGAAGAAATTCTAGCATACTCATATTTTTGGTATCCCCAAATGGCAATTAAATCTAATATTATGAGAGACATATTTAAGAGATCTGCAATATTTCCGAATTTAGAAGGTGATTTAGAGGATGAATATTTTTCAATAATTAACACTGGTCGCTCTATAAAAGATGTTATTCGAGAGTCGTGGAGATATTGAGAAAAAATAGAATTTTTTTCAAATTAATCAAATAATTAAAAAAGAGAAAATATAACAAAATGAATCCCTTAGTATTTATAGATTCTGATATATTATTTAGTTTTTTTGCGATCAGTGATGAAAAACGGAAGAATTTTGTTGAAACAGGAACTACAAGAAATAATGATTTAGATATAATTTTAAACCTTATTGAAGAAATTGAAAATTACAATCAAATTATTTGTATATCAGAATTTTCAATTTTAGAGATTACTTGTATATTAAATAGGTTAAATAGCTCTCAAAAAATTCCAAGAATTCTTACAAAAATATATTCTATATGTGATGTTCTACCTTTAAATGATTTAATGATAAAATTAGCTTGGTTTATTGGTTCTAATTATACTCTTCATTCTGGAGATGCCCTTCATATCTCGTTTTGTTTATTTAACGATATTAACGAAATAATTCTAAAAGATAATAAATTTCACGATGCTTGTATAGAAATGAAAAATGGTTTTGAAAAAGTAGGTCATGAAGAATTAAATAATTTTTACACTAAGATCTCTATTGCTCAAGTTGTACCAGAAAAAATTTTAGTAAAGTATTCAAATTTAAAAAATCTTAAGATAAAAAGGATCTAGCTAGAATTAAGATGAAAGAAAGATTAATGCATAATTATATTGAAAAAAAATTTGATGAATATGAATTTAGTCATGAAGTAAAATTCTTTAGAAAAAGGATAGATTTTGCTTTCATTGATGAAAATAATAATTTACATGCTATAGAGCTTAAAATAAAAGATTGGATGTCAGCTTTAAATCAAATCGATACAAATCAATTATGCGCTAATTATTGTTATCTAGGTATCTGGTATAAAAATGAAAAATTAGTCTCTAAGAAAATTTTAAGAAAACATGGATTTGGTCTAATTTCAATTGATAAAAATAAATGTGAACTTATTATTCCTCCCAGAAAATCTCCTATATTAAACAAAAATTATTGCAATTTAATTAAAGAACATATAAAGGGAAAATAATTTGGATTATTATTTTAACTATTTAAATTTATATTCTAAATTTTATGACGAGATTCTTCCAAAGGAGAGCAAAATTTATATTGATGCATCTTATTTATATAACTTCCAATCTGCTTGTTATAATCTTATTTCGAAAAAGGATCACCGTTATTTTATTGATCCGGCTACTTATAAATTTCAATATGGTGGTGATAGAGCTTTTTATTTGAATTACTTAAATTATTTTGAAGAATTGGAGGATTTATTTAACAATGAAAATATAATTAATTTAGAGTTTTTAGAGGATCTAGATAATTTCAATGATTTTTATAAAAAGATTATTCGTTTTCAGAGAACTATCTTAGCCAAAACAAACATACCTATTGATTATTATTGGGCGATTGCAAATGGTATAAAAGACGTAAAAAGCTTTAATCCAATCGAGAATTTAAAATTTTTAATATCGCCATATTTCCAATTTAATAAAATGGAAGATGCTTACTATAACTATACTTTAAAATATTCATTAGTCGATCCAGAAAATTATTGTGTTTTACGTTTTCCAAAAGAAATTCTTATTGATACAGAGAATATTGAAAAAATTGCTCAAGATTTTAAAAAATCAACTGGTATTTTAATTAATATTTTAGAACTCAATCAATATTATAAAAATGATTTGAATTTTTACTTTGAAAATTTAATTGATCTTATCTATCGCTTCTTTTCTAATAATCAGAAAGTAATCCTTATGAACAATTCAGAATTTGGGAAATATTTTAAATACTTCGGTCTTGAAGCAGTATGTTCAAATGTTATGATTGGGCAAACTACCCTGGATTATAAACCATTTAAGAGTGAAAAAAAAGGAGGGAGTACAGATTTCATATATATACCTCAAATTGAAAAAAGTGTTTCAATTACTAATGGGGAGATTTTAATTAATAGAAATAAAGAGTTAAGAGATTTATTCCCTGAAAATATTAGAATATTAGATTTGAATTCGAGAGTTGATAATTATTTTATTTCTATCAAAAAAAAAATTGAGAAAATAAACCAATCCCCTTTTCAGAAAATTATTCAAGAATTAGAAGACATTTTCAGCCAAATAACATTTGATCTACACAAAAAGGATTATGAATACATAAATATATGGAAGGAAATCCTTTTAAAAAAATTTAATGAGCACTTTTCTTCCTAATTGTAATTTTAATAAAAAATATGAATACTTCTTTTTTCTAGATTTTTATTTTATATCTCTCCTTTATGATAAATATGAGAATTAAAAAACTTTTTTTGAATGAGAAAATTACTTCTAACCAAATAAAGGTTGATGCGTTTTATATTAAGAAACAAGAGAATTTATTATACTTACTGGGCTTAAAAATTGAATCCGATTCACTTTTACTAATACCAAATGTGGATTTTAAAAATTTTAGTATTCCAAAATTTTTTGTTACTGAATTGGATTATGAGCTGACTCATTTGAAGCTTAAGGATTTGGGTATTTCAGATAAGTTAGAGTTGGTAAAGATACCTAAGGGAAATCCGGATTTTGTTAAAAAGGAAGTAGGTAAATTAAAGTTAAGAAGATTAGGATTTGAAGATGGATTCGTATCATATAATAATTATAAAGAATTAAAGGAAAAATTTAAAGATATTAAGTTTGAAGGAATATCGAGCATAATCCAAGAAGCACGTATGAGCAAAGATGAAGATGAGATTATAAAAATAAAGGAAGCTGCCAGAATAGGAGATATTGGTCTTAAGGCTGCGATTGAAAATACTAAAGTTGGAATTACTGAATTGGACCTTGCCGCGGAGGCTGAATATTATATGAGAAAAAATGGTTCAAGTAGGGTGGCATTTGAAACGATTGTTGCTTCAGGTGAAAGGTCTTGGTTTCCCCACGGTACTTCAACTTCACGAAAGATAAAAGATGGAGATATAATTACTATAGATATTGGAGCGGTATATGATGGATATTGCTCTGATATGACGAGAACTTTTATTCATGGAAAAGTCTCGGATGAGAAAGCGGAAATTATTAATTTTGTTAATAAGGCACAACAAGCTGTTTTAGACGTTATTAAGGCAGGTGAGAAATGTTCAGAAATGGACCGCATTGCACGTGATTCGTTTAAGGAAGATGGAGTTGCAGAGTATTTTATTCATGGATTGGGGCATGGGGTAGGGATTGATATTCACGAAGATCCCTATTTAAACACAACCTCAAAATTCGTTTTAAAAGAAAATATGGTTGTAACAGTCGAACCAGGAATTTATATACCTGGGAAAGGCGGTTCTCGCACAGAGGATTTAATAGTTGTTAAAGAAAACGGTTTCGAGTGTTTATCTAAATCAGAAGTTAAGCATTATTAATGAAAAAAAACTCGGGATCTTTTGAATAAAACTAGATATTGATTTTTTTTTTATATTTTGGACTTTTTAAAGTTTAAGTATTTATATTAGAAGAGTTATTAATGGGTTAGAGCCGATTAAGACAAAATAAATTCGAATAAAGACATATATTAAATAATCGAAGTTTTCTATAAAGATGGAAAAAAACCCAATTAGAGGAATTATTTATTCGCAATTCCATGAAATCGAAGGTCCAACAACACTGTTATGGGAACCTGATGGTTTATCTGAAGATATAAAAAGGTTAGTCAATAATAAATCAATTTCTCTACTAAGAGGTGAAAGAGGATTAATTCCCAAATCGTTAATTATCATTCCATTCCCATCCTTTAACCTAAAAAGTATTGTAAAATATTTAAATGTTAAAGATAGAAGTTATCCGGGAGGATTTCGAGTCTCTGCGATCAATTTACTATTCAATGATATTGAGGATGTTATTTTTTACAAGTATCATAGAAATTTTGAATCAGTTTTTAAGAAAATTACTAAAAAAATCACTCAATTAGAAAAATCGAGAGCCGATATAAAATTGATTGCAGGAGAACTAAAGCTTTTTAAAATTGATTTATTGAATTTAATAAAAGAACTGCGAGATGAGGAAATTTCCACTTTCCATGGAGAGGAATTTCCTGAAACTAAAGTGGATGTATCTAAATTTAGTGATTTTAAATTTAAGTTAATTATTTGCGGCGATCCAGAGGTTGGAAAGACCTCAGCGGTCTTAAGATTCACGGATAAAGCGTTTAAGAGAACCTATCTTCCAACAATTGGGGTAAATGTAAGCGAGAAAGAAGTTCAATTAAAGAAATTTAACATGGAAATCGCTTTTACGATTTGGGATATAGCTGGGCAACAAAAATTTCAATCTATGAGAAAACATTTCTATACTGGAGCTGAAGGTGTGTTTTTAATGTTTGATTTAACAAGTCACGAATCTTTTCAGAATATATCTAATTGGTATGAAGATATTAAATTAAAATTAAAGGATGATTTTGTAGGTTTTTTATTAGGAAACAAAAGAGATTTAGTTACTGAGAGAAAAGTAGGTATAGAAGAGATACATAAACTCGCAAAAGATTTGAATATGGATTATATAGAGACATCTGCTTTAACGGGGATAAATATTGATAAGGCCTTTTATGATATGAGTAAGGCTATAGTCTCGCTTAATGAGTTAAAATCTTAAAATGAGATATAAAATGGAAAGGATTATGACACATCAACCAATTTTGTTATTCTATTGATTGTTGTATCTAGAAAAGTACTATCTTCGATTTTTAATTCAATCGCATTTTGAGGACAAATTAGAACACATCTTCCACATCCTCTGCATTCATTACTAATAGTGGCATGTTTATTAATTAATTTGATTGCATCAACAAAGCATATATTTTTAGTGCATGTTCCGCAACCTACGCATTTCTCAGTAACTTTAATGGAGACACCAGGCATCTTTGTAAATTTTTCTCCAATTTCTGATTTGACATGAGGTAATATTCTATAAAGACAACAGCATGGACAACAATTACAGATACTTAAAAGCTTATTTCCCGGGTTAACATTTAGCCAAGACGAATCTAACTTATTTCTGCCTATTAAATGAACAAGACCGGCTTCTCGACAGCGTCTCACATGTTCTAATGCTTCCTCTTTTGTAACACGACGTCCTAGTTGTGGATTGATGCCCATTACGGCTTCTCCAAGAAAGAGACAACCAAGATTAATAGGATAATCTTTACATTTCATGGAATCTCGACATATACAGAAATTCATGATCCAATGATAATTGGCTTTCTCAATGAAATATTCGACTATTTTAGATGGTAATATTATTTCATCCTGAGGCTCCAAGCTTTCATTAATTTGTATTACTTTATCCTTGGGCAAAAAAATTATATTATCGCCCTCAAAGAGCATCTTCTCAATTAATTTTCCTATGATTGGAACCCTTGTCATCTTAGCAATAATAATTATATGAGGAAATGTCTTTTTTAGAATTTCTACAAACCATAATGGACGTGCCATATTATATCATTATTGTTGTGTAATAGAAATTAGATATTTATTTTTTTAGCCGTATTATATAAGTAGCTATAATAATATGTTGCAGCGGGTCCAAAGGCAAGGTGGTCTGTAACTATTCCAAAATATGAAATTTTTTCAAAGAATTGTTGAGAAAAGATTAAAAATGCGTTTTTTCCACCATCAATAACAATACCATTTCCAAATATTTGATCTCTTTCTCTAACTTCTGCAATTTCGGTGTATTTTGTTAAAATTTCTTTATAACTATCATCTTTAACTGATTTTTCTTCAACTAATAGTTTGATTTCAATAACGCCTCTTGCACGAGCCTTCTTTATTGGTTCATAACAATCTACTAAAAATTCCAGGTCTGGAGAAGCAAAAGATATCGATTTTTTTGCTAGTTTAAATAGACTTAAGACAGTATTTAAACAAGTTTCCTTACCTCTATGTATATAAAGTGCTATTTTAATTGGACTTTTTTGGCTTTGATATATTGGATTTAACTCTCTTATAACAAGATTAGAATCTTCTTCATAATCTTTTAACATTTGCTGTTTGGCAATTAATAAGGCTTCATCGGGTGATTTTGCATGATATTTTGAGGGTCTAGATTCTTCTTCTTTTATAATAAAAGATTTTTCTTTTTCCAAAATGCTTAAAATATTATAAATTCGGGAATATGGAACACCAGATACATCAGAAAGATTGCGTGCATCCATAGCTCCCTCTGAAACAAGTGCTAAATAGATAGAAATTTCATAATCCGTCAAACCAATTCTCTTTAGACTTTCTTTGACATTTTCTGGAATTCCACTTTCTTCTTGCTCCATTTTTTTATAACCTTTTCATTAAAGGTAATCCTAATTTTTTCTTAAGATTAATTCAAAAATAAATTAATTAAATATTAATAGTTTTTCTGTACTATTAAAAGTTCATCACTTTATTATTTAAGAGTAATTTTAATAACTTAAAATTATTGAGGGAGAGATCGATAAAAGGATTAGATATAAAAGGGGCACAAAATAAATTTCTTTTAGAGAAATTAAAGATGTTATAAGTTATGGTTGATGAGTTAGATATTTTAACAAAAAAATTAGAGGAAAGAAATATTAAAATTGAAATGGTTCTTCAAAAACTAGACATTTTCAAGATTGCAACGCCATCTTGGGGTTATTCAGAAGGTGGAACTAGATTTCATATATTTCGGGATAAATTTGCAGCAAGAGATTTAATGGAGAGGCTAGATGATGCAGCGCAGGTGAACAAATTTACAGGGATTGCGCCAGATGTTGCTATTCATATACCATGGGATAAAGTTGATGCATTCAATGAGATTGCCGATTATACTCAGAATTTAGGTCTAAAAATAACAGCAATAAACCCAAACTTATTTCAAGAAGAAGAATATAAATTTGGAAGCATAACCAATTCTAAACCAGAGATTAGAGAGAAGGCGATTGGCCATATCATGGAATGTATTGATATTGGTCGAATTTTAAGGATTCCTTATCTAAGTCTTTGGTTCGCCGATGGGACAAATTTTCCCGGTCAGGGAGATTTTATAAAACGAAAAAAGTGGATGTTACAATCACTTCGAGAGGTTTATTCAGCAATGCCTGATTTTATGAATATGTTATTAGAATATAAGTTTTTTGAGCCTGCCTTTTATCACACGGATTTACCAGATTGGGGACAATCCTATATATTTTGTAAGAATCTGGGAGAAAGAGCAAAGGTTTTAGTGGATTTGGGGCACCATCCTCAAGGGACAAATATTGAATTCATTATTGCAAATCTGATAGATGAAGATATATTAGGAGGATTTCATTTAAATTGTAGAAAATATGGCGATGACGATTTAACAACAGGTTCATTGAATATATATGAATTATTTCTAATTTTTCATGAATTAATTAAAGGGAATGCTGATGATTACAGAAAGACCGCATTTATGTTGGATCAAAGTCATAATATTAAACCAAAGATCGAAGCAATGATTCAATCAGTAATTTCTACACAAGAAATATATACTAAAGCTCTTACAATTGATAATGAACGTTTAGAAGAAGCCCAGGAAAATCAAGATATTATCAGAGCAGAATCATGTTTAAAAGAAGCATTTTTTACAGATGTCAGTTCAATATTACTAAAATACAGAGAGGATAAAGATATACCAAGAAATCCTCTTAAGATGTTTATAGATTCTGGATATAAAGCTCAAATATCAAAAAAAAGAAATATCTAAAAAAAGAGAACAATATTTATTACTGAATTAATAAAAAAATATATTTTAACTATTTAATTCCACAATTTTTTCTTATTTGATATATCTTATTTTTAAAAATTAATTTTTTTATTTATGAAATTGAAAATTTTTATATAGAAAGTAAATTTCATTTTCCATAGTATAAGTAAGTTTATCAAAAAATAACATAATAAAAATGGAAGTTGTTAAAAAAATGGACCCTATTGATATAAGAATTTTAGAAGAATTAAAAGATAATTCTAGAAAGTCTTTTAATGATATTGCTGAAAGTGTTGGCAGAACTGAGGCAACTGTTCGAAGAAGAGTTAATCATTTGAAAGAGGGTGGAGTAATAAAAAGGTTTACAATTGTATATGAAGCAGATAGTAAACCCAAAATAAAGGCAACTGTAAAAATTGAGCCAGATTTTAAGAGGATAAAAGAAATTTGTGCAGCACTTTCGAAAATTGAAGAGGTTACTGATATCTGGCGCCTAAGTGGAGATTGTGGTATCTTTTTAAAAGTTGAAATTGATTCTATAGAGAAATTTAATCCATTAATCGAAACAAAAATCTCACAAATTGATGGAATATCTATTAAAGAAACATGTTTTATCACACAGGAGATAAAGAGTAAATTTCTTTAGTTTCTTCTGCCGCTTTCATTTGCCCTTCACTAGCTAAGGGTTTTTAATACCCAACTCAATTTTTATATCTTCTTCTTTTATTTTAATTACAGCTTGTTTTATAAAAGATAAAAATAATAAAATATTTTCTAGTTTAACAGTTTGAAATCATCTATAAATTAAAATGAGCTATAAATTCACAAAAGAGGAATTATCAAAATTACTTTTTGATTATAATTCCCTTAAAGATGTGCTCCCTATATATAAACCTTCAAAAGTATATATTTGGGATGAAACTTTACGTGATGGCGAGCAATCTCCTGCAGTCTTCCTTACATTGGAAGAAAAAATCCATCTTTCAAAACTTCTTGATGAAGCTGGAGTAAAATTGATAGCAGTAGGTTTTCCTGCTGTCTCTAAATCGGAAAAAGATATTGTTAGGGCATTAATGAGAGAGAAACATAACAATGCATCTATATTAGCTATTGCAAGACCAAAAAAAGAAGATATTGATGCTTGTATCGATAGTGATGCAAAAGAGATTGTAATTTTTATGCCAATTTCCGATTTTTTTATGAAACTACTAAAATTGGATGAAGAGCAAGAATTGTCAATAATCGAAGAAGCGATTATTTATGCTAAAGATCATGGTTTAAAGGTAAATTGGGTATCTGAAGATTGTACAAGAGCAAAATTGGCCCATATCTTTAATGTGTTCAACACAGCGATAGACACTGGTGCGGATCGTATTGTAATAGGTGATACTGTTGGCGTATTAACTCCATATTCAACAAGATTCCTCGTCAACCAGATTATGGAAAATGTAATAAGAAAAAATAAAAACACGGCAGATATTGGAATACATTGCCATGATGATTTCGGATTAGCCACAAGTAATACCATTGTAGGAGTATTTGAGGGTTGTGTTTATCCTCATACATGCATTAATGGTTATGGCGAAAGGGCTGGAAATGCAGCTCTCGAAGAGGTTGTTTTAATATTGGAAAGGAATGGAATTGATACTGGTATAAAAATGGACAAATTAATGGAGTTAAGTGAAATAACGGAGAAATATTTTAGCCAACCTCTCGCCTTAAATAAAGCAATAGTTGGACGTTATGCCTTTTCTCATGAAAGTGGACTTCACATTGCAGGAATATTAGCACATCCTTTAAGTTATGAACCAATAAATCCAAAAATAATTGGTAGACGACGAAAATTTTATCTTGGAAAGGGAAGTGGGTCTCATTCAATTATTAACGCAATTAAAGAGAAGATTAAAGTACTTGATTTAGATATTCCTGATGAGATTATTAAAAAGATTGTAGCTGCAGTAAAAGCAGCCCATGAAGAATCGAGTAAGGGAGATATACAAAAAAGTTTTCAAATAATAAAGAAAGAGTTAGATAAGATATCCAAGGGAGTTTCTGATAAAGATTTTTTTGATATTGTTAATAAATATGCCCAACCATATGTGCCTGATGAATTTAAGCCAAAAAAAAAAAATAAACGAAATGAATGATATTATTATTACTTTTCTCCTTAAAAGATGGTTTTAATAAACAATTATCATAAAAATTTTAATAAATAGTTAGAAATTTATTTGAATTTTTTTATTAAATATTTAGTATTCATTATTTTTATGAGAGATTTCAATGTCTAAACAAGAAAATATAATTGCTGGAAAGTTAATTGGTAAAACTACAACACACACGGTTAATTTATTAATTGTGGATAAAAATGTAGGACGAAATGATCATTTGGTAATTTATACTGATTCTGATAGTAATGAAGACAAAAATTATTATTTATTTAAGATAATTGATATCTGGAATGATAAACAAGGATTAATGGCAACACTAAAAGTTCTCGGCCATATGCCGAAAAGACCCTTTAAGATTGGAACGGAAGTTTATCTTGCTAAAAAGAAGCAAATCATAGAAACTTTAGGGATTGATAATCCCGAAGAAGAATCATTATATTTTGGAACTTTACTTGGATATTCTAAATATGATGTATGTTTATTAATAAAAAATTTTGGTAGAATTTTTATTACGGGTAAATCTGGCTCGGGTAAATCATATACTATGGGAGTGTTAATTGAAGAATTCCTCAAAAAAGGAATCCCTGTAGTCATTTTTGATCGACATGGTGAATATTCAAGTTTAAAAATTTCTAGAGAAATTTCAGAATCTGATGAAGAAATGCCTGATGAAGATTCAGAACCTGAATATTGGGATATAAGTAAATCTTCAGAACCAATTGAAGAATTACCAAGTATTACTTCAGATTCCGAAATGGAAATTCCAATTGAAGAATTAGAAAAGGAAAAAATAAATCCCAGTGAATTTGTTGAAAAAATAATAGAATTTGCTGATTTGAATATGAATGAGGGAGCGGATGTGGACATAAAATACATTTTTTCTTTAGATGCAACTGATTTAGTATCTTCAAATTTATGTACAATTATAAATTTTAGAGGTTTACCATTGGAACTTCAAGAGGTTATTGCCAATGATATTCTTATGAAATTATATAATGCAAGCACCTCAAAACAAATTCAGCCATTCTATCTTTTTATAGATGAGGCTCATCTTTTTGCAGGTAAAAAAAAAACAGAAACATGTGACGCAGTTAGATTACTCTCCCAAGAGGGTAGAAAGTTTGGGGCGAATCTAGTTATCAGTACTCAAAAACCACAATTGTTAAACACTACTATAAGAGGTCAGGCAGGAACATGGATAATACATCAATTAACTGATATTAGAGATGTTGATATAACCGTTTCAAGTGCTGAAGATTTAGGTCCAGAATATAAAGAAGAAATTCAAAGATTAGACCCAGGTGAATGTATAATTTGTGGCGATGCCGTTAAGATAGCACCGTTATTTCTAAAAATTAGAAAACGAAAAACCGAACATGGAGGTATAGGATTTAATCCTCTCGATTTTCTTTCCAAAGACACTATTGAAGATCTAAAGAAGAAAAGACTAAAAGTTTTAGAAGCCAAATCAGAAGGTGAATTGGCAGAAGCGGAATCTCTCTTTCAAAAATATTTTACTGGAAAAGAAATACAAAAATCGGCTAAAGAAATAGAACTTTTAACAAAAATGATTGAAGAATTAGATGCTGAAGTTAAAATATGGAAAGATAAATATAAAAAACAAAAAGAAAAGGCAAATAAAGCTACAAAATTAGCAGAAGAAGCTTTAATTGAAGCAAAGAGAAAATCTTAAGAATTTAAATGCTTCGATTACACTTATTTTTTTTTAAGTAATTTTTTAATCTCTTCAATTTTATTGGTAGCATTTTCTAAATCATACTTCAATTTTTTCATTTGTTTATTGTAATCACTTTCTTTAATTTTTCCGTCTCCTTTCTTTTTCTTAAGGAAGTTAATTAAATTCTTAACTGAATTTATTTTACTCTCTAATCCTTCTAATTCAGCATTTAATTCTTTTTTAGACTGTTTCTTTTTTGTTGAAGGCATTCCTTTCGGTCTTGGGGGTAACGGCTTTTCAGTTGATGGTTTTTTAGGTAATTCTGTTAATTCATTGTCCTCTTCAACGGTTTCCGCTTCAACTTCTCTTTTTAATTTCTCAAAATCTATTCCAAGATCTGGGGCTTCTTCTAACTGTGGCGGTTGTTGAACCTTTTCTTGCATTTCTTTGATTGCCTGTAATTCAATAATTTCATCTTCTGATCCGATTACTGAATCTATTAATTTATTTACAACATCACTTAAAGCATTTAATTCATCTAATACTGAATACAGAGTCTTTATAAGGTCACTTTTTGAGGAGATTTTAATTTCTGACTTTACCGTAATTGGGGAATACATTTGAGAACCAACCTCCCCTTCAGCATCAGAAAGTGAAGGATGTAAACTTGAACCATAACCCAGTCCAGGTTTTTTGGATGGAATTGTAGAAATCCCTTTTTTCTTCATTGTTAATCGATATTCAGAAATCAACCAAGTAAATAAATTTAAGGCAAGTTTTTTATGTTGATCATTTTCAATTCCACAGCCAATCTCATCTCTAAATATTTCATAACTACCAATTGCACATACTAATCCATTATCAGCTTCTGATACAATTATCAAAGGAACTGAGAAGGGTTCTGCATCTGGATCACTCATTGCAATTGGAACAGAACCACCAATTGTTGTAAGAGAACAACCTGCACGATAGCAAATTTCATTAATTTCTTCAGTGATTTGATGAGGTGGTGTAAATGTAGAGGCTTTTGGTAAATTTTCCATGCCATAATTATTAGGTGAAAGCACTTGATCATTTTCAAATGTAATCCCAAACCGTTCCGCTAGAGCGGAAAGGTTAGTTTGACGACCCTTATCACCTCCAGCATGACTTAATAATAATAATCCACCACCATCTTCTCTCACCCAATTCTCAATCTCATTTATTTCCTGAGGTGCAATCTTTGCAAAATCAGGACACGCAAACACCAAAATATCGTAAGGTTTTAGAGTTTCATGGGTAATTGGAAATTCTAAAAATTGATATGATTCAAAACCTTGAGAATCCAAGAGTTGTTTTATCGTTTTGTAGTTGATATCAATTCTCCCTCTTGGTTTGTGGCTCTCATTCCAAGCTATGAAATTTCCAACCAATTGTTAAAAGTCACCTTTTTTCATTATAAATAATAATTATATAAATAATCAATAAATCTTCTTGCTTTAATCTTTATTTTTATTTCATTTAAAATTTTATTTCATTTCTGACGTTTAATTATTTATCATTGTTTAAAACTAGTTGGCATTTATCGCCAATCATCAAATTATCTTTAGAAAGATTATCAATTTTAACATAACTCCCGATAATTGAATTTTCTGTAATTATATTTGAGAGATAGGCGCCATCTTCAATAAGGCAATTCTTTAAGATACATTTCTTTAATTTACAATTTTTACCAATCGAGACATATGGTCCAATAATAGAATGAGTAATTTCAGTGTTTTCTTCAATATTAACTGGTGTGTTAATTACGCTATATTTGTAATTTGCATATTGTGTTGGGGATTTTTCATTTATTTGAGCCATATGCTCTAATATATAGCGGTTGCCTTTCAAAAGTTCGGTAGTTCTCCCAAAATCTAAAATACCTTTTTCCAATTCGACTGCAGCAATTTTGTAATTTTGATCTATTAAATCTTGAAGTGCTGGAGTCATATAAATTTCACCAGAAGTTTCAGATTTGTTGTCCAAATGTTTTTTTATGTTGTTAAATAAAGCATTCGTTGTTTTTCTACTAAATGCATAGGGTCCTGCTATTGCTAAGTCAGAGATAAATTCCTTAGGCTTCTCGACTAAATTCTTGATTATCATATTATCATCAACAGACACAATTCCATAAGAACTAGCTTCTTCCTTTGGAACTCTCATAACGGTTATTATTCCATCCACATCTGATTCATAATATCGATTTAAAATAAATGAATATTCATCAAGTGGAATCATATCACCTAAGAAAATCAAACATCCATCTTTTTTTTCATTTATACTTTTCTTGTTCAAATCATCTTCTTGAAAATTGAATTGTTTCTTGGCTAGATAAATAGCTTCGCCGAGACCCCAATAATATGGTACATCTCCATCAAAACCTCTGGGAGTTTGTTCAATAAATGTTAAATTAAAATCCTTTGAGTAATTTTTATTTATGTAATCAATTATTTGCTCTTTCTTATAACCAACGATCAATATTAATTCGGTACTCTGATCGAATGTGTCTTTTAATTTATCTAAAATGTGATCTAAGACAGTCTTTCCTGCAACTTTGATAAAAGCCTTAGGTTTTTTAAAAGTAAAAGGTCTTAAACGCGTTCCTGTGCCTGCTATTGGTCCAATAATTTTCATATTAAGGATACAATTCTTTCTATGCTATTTTTATAAAAAAATCTTTAAAATTTAAAACTATTTTTATTCAATAAAACTCTGATTTATCCGAATCAAAAATGCGTTGAAGAGTCCCAAATAAAATGTCTAAACCATCCTCTCTTAACGTTGTGATTGGAATTAATTCAGATGTAGAGCCGAGTTGAGAAAATACTTCGGATATTAAAAGAGATAATTCACGTATTAAACCTTTTTCCCTTTCATTGGTAGCTTCACTTAATTTTTGAAAGTCTGTGCTCCACTCGAGAACCATATCAATTAAATCATCATCTAATAAATCGATTTTGGAAAGAGCGTTAATTTGTGGAATATTTATAAATCGGTATTGAACTGAAGCAGCTAATAGCAGGGTAGAAATAAACCCATTCGGTCGTTTTACCATATTTGAATCAAATAAAAAAGTTGTTGATCTCTGAACATCACCGAAACCTAAGGAACTTGCGATAATTGGCCCCACTTCCCTGAAAGCAAATAATTCTAACTGACCTGCAGTGTCAATTAAAACCCAATCAGGTTGATATTGACCGATTTCATACTTAATATCTTCAATAAAATTTATCATTAGATCCGAGGCTAAAACCATCCCTCCATTTGGACCTAAATTATACTTCCTCATAACTTCATCTAATGTGATATAATCCCTTATATCAATCTCTGGATTAAACTTTAAATCTAACGCTCCCGGATCCAAGTTAATTGCAATTACAGTTATTTCTGAATCTCTCATCGAGATATAGTGTTTTAACTGAGCAACCAATGTGGATTTTCCGCTTCCGGCAGGTCCGATTACATAATTAAATAACATTGGGCTTGAAAATTGTGATTTGCTCTGTAATAAGTAAAATAATCTTTTAAAGATTATAAAATCTATTGATACGATTTGGATTTTATTTTTTACTCAATGAAAATCATTATATATTTAATAAATTCATTAAAAGAAGGTTATTATTGAGTCGCTCTAATGCAATTAAAGAGAGTAGAGATGAAAAATATTAGAATTATTTGTGAAAAAAAATATAAATGAAAAGAAAATTCTAAAAAAAAGCATTTATATTTGTAAAACCTATTATACTTAGGTATAAGAAGGGTTTCTACCGATTTGAGAAATAAACAAACCATATTGAATGATAAAACAGGTTTAAAATTATGCGAAAAGTGTGGAAGTATATTAGTTAACCGCGTATTAATCTTAAAAAACGGCAGAAAACAGAAAATACATCAGTGCATTGTCTGTAGGCATTGGTATCCCATTTAAACTATTATATTTTAATTTTTAAATTTTATTTTAATAATTTTTAATATTTCCTAATAGGTGATAAAAATTAATATTGAATCCATCGTAGGAGATAAAGGAATAACCCAAATTCCTAAAAAAATTCGAAAAAAGTTCAATATTAAAAAAGGAGATGAATTATATTGGATCTATAATGACCCAGAAAGAGTTAAATTAATTATTATTAAAAAATCCCTTAAATTTTTAAAAGGGCGATATTCTAAAAAAGATCTAATTTATGAAAATCTTAAGCATAAAGCTGATAAATTAATTGAAGATAATGTATTTGAAATTAAAGGTTTTATAAATGGGGACGATGGGATTTATTCAAAATAGCGAAGCGCTTATTTTTTTGAACCCATGATCACCAACTCTGGAGGCTGGCGCCGTACCGGGCTAGGCCACATCCCCTTGCTTTTGATAATAATAAATTATCTAAATCTAAAAAATTTTACTAAAGTAAACATTTTTTTCAATGAAACATTATCTTTAATTGTTTTTAAAAAAGTGATTTGGTTTAATGAGCAACAAGGAAGATGAATTAATTTTTTTAGGTTCTGGTGGGGGTCGTATTCATATTAGGACACAATACCGAACAACTGGAGGTATTTTGTTTAAATTCAATGGAATTCAGGGGCATATAGATCCTGGTCCAGGAGCAATTGTAAGAATAAATCAATATAATGAAGATCCATTAAAGACTGAATTATTTTTTGTAACTCACTTTCATGTTGATCATTTTAATGATATTCAAGTTATGATCGAAGCTTCACGTGAAAGATTTTATGATAAAGAGAGAAATCTCATAAAGAAAGGCATATTGTTTGCTCCACATAATGTCATTAATTATATTAGTCAATATCACCAAAATATGTTAGAAAAAATTATTCCATTCAAGGTTGGAGATACTTATGATTATAATGGAATAGAAATCATCGGAACAAAAGTAGTACATACTAAAGCTCCTGGTTTTGGCATAAGGTTTAGATTAAAAGACTATTCCATTGCATTTTCAAGCGATACAATGGTATTTGATGAATTTCCGGACCAGTTTCATGGTATTGATATCCTAGTATTAAATCTTTTAAGACCTAATTCGGCCTTTTGTAAACGACATCTTTGCACAGATGAAGTAATTCCTTATTTAAATAAGATTAATCCCACTCTAAATACACTGATTATTACACATTTCGGTGCATATATGGACAGCCCAACATCAGAGAGAAATTTTGTGCCTTCCCAAGTTAAAAAATTACAGGAACAAACTGAAATAAAAAAAGTTATAGCCGCAGAGGATGGGATGAAATTGAAAATTTTTGATTTATTAATATAAAATTAAAAAAATTAGAATTAAATTGTATTAAACAAAATATACCTAATTGAATAAGGTGTAAAAATGGAATTTAATTTTGAAGAAAAATTGTTTAAAAAAGTATCTCCCATTGTTTTAAAAGAATTTCAAGAATTTCAAGAAGTACATCATTTTAAAAGTCTCGAGTTTAGGGGATATCAATGGAAATATTACTTTGAAGGAACTGGAGATAAAATAATTCTATCACTCCCAGGTGGATTGAGATATCCTTTTTTTAATTTTAAGATTATTACTGAGCTAGAGAAATATTTTAAGGTTTTAGCACCTGCATATCCAAGAATAGAAAGTTTGGATGGATTAGTTGATGGAATTCAAGTTATTCTCCAAAAAGAAAATATAGAACAATTTAACTTATGGGGAACTTCATTTGGAGGCATATTAGCACAGTGCATTTTGCATAAATTTACCGAAATGGTTGATAGAATTATTATTGGAAATACAGGAACAACGATTAACAATGAAGATATTGTCAATAAAAAAGTCAAGTCGATGAAAAAAGCAATAAGAATTCTATCATTGCTACCTTCATTTATAATTAGACCAGTTGTTAGTAAATCCTTATTGAAGTTATTTAGCTGCCCAGAAGAAGAAAAAGTTCTATACGAAACTTTACTAAAAAATGCTGTTGCAAAACACATTCTTGATAAACCAGATATGTTATGCCACTTCAAATGTTTGATGGATTTTTTTCAAAATTATCGCTTCTCTTCTTCAGATTTGATTAATTGGAACGGTAAAATTTTTATTATCGAATCTGATGATGATACAGCAGTGGGTGAAGAATCTTCAGACAGATTAAAAGAAGTTTATCCCCAAGCAAAACATTATTTATTTCATGAAGCTGGTCATATGCCCGTTCTTTCTCGTAAGGAAGAGTATTATTCGGTTGTTAAGAAATTTCTTGGTATATAATAAATATAATTTATAAAATTCTAATAATCTTGAAGATTTTTGATTTATTAATTAATTTATTTAATCAAAACAATAAAAAAAAGTAGAATTTAAATTAAAGTTTATTAGGATTATTATTCTAATGAAGCTCCACATTCATCACAAAATTTCGCTCCAGAACGTAGCATTTTTTTACATTTTGGACATTCTTTATAAAATTGGTAGCCACATTTTTTACAAAATTTTGCATCTCTACTAATATTTCCCCCACAATGAGGGCATTTCTTTCCTTCAAGGATTAAAAATCGTAATATTGCACCTAGGAAGCCAATCCAAGAAAATGCAATGACCAGATAGATCCAAAATTGCCATCCAAATAATAACTCAGCTAATAATCCCATAATTAATGTTACAACTATTGCTCCAATAGCAGAACTTGCTAACGAATACGTATAATTTCTCATTTTTTACTCTATGAATTTTTTCTCTTGATTTTTATTTTATTAGAAAATAATGATATTGAATTTTATTAAAAAAGAAAAAGTTTTTTTTATTTTAAGGCGGTTCCGCAGTAGGAACAATGTTTTACGCCAGGATTTTCGACTTTCTCACCGCATCCAGGGCAAAAATTAATTATTGCTCCTTTTACTTCTTCAGATGGAATTGGTGGTTCTACTTTTTCAGGTTGTTTAAGCTCAGTTCCACATTCGTCGCAAAATTTTGCTCCAATTGTAACCGGTTTCTGGCATTTAGGACACATATTGAGAAATTCATGACCACAAACTTTACAAAATTTATCGAATTTATTAGCAGGTGAACCACAGCTTGGACAATTAACTCTTTCTACCATATAATATCTAAGAACATTAGAGATTGCTCCAATCCAAATAAAGCCAATGACCATATAAATCCACCAAGTATCCCAACCAAACAAGGTTGCAGCTAATACAATAAAAACAAGTGTCCCAATAAATGCACCAATTACACTACTTCGCAAAGCTGTTATTCCACGTTCTTCATCTTTCATTTTTTTTTTCAATCCTCTAATTTATTTTTGATAATTTTATAATTAGTTTTTATATTATTAAGATTTGTTTTACAATTTGGACATAAAATTGCATTTTTATCCAAAATAGTAGCGCTACATGCAGGACATAATTTTATTTTATCTCCAAATATGTCACTTTTATTAGAATTTAATAACTTTTTTATCTTTTTATTTTTTTTTCTTTTCATTTATAAATATCACCATTTAGCATTCAATAAACAAATCCTTTAATTTAACAAAGAAAAGAAATGTATTAAAAAGATCTTTAGACCGATTTTTGAGAGAAAAATAGTATATTTAAAATGAGGAAAATAAATACTTTTTTTTTAAAAAAAAAAAAGGTTTTTATAATTTATTCTTTAAATTCTCTTTTTGGTTGTTCTGGTTGCACTTCTAATATGATAAACGGAAATTCTAAACAATTTATACTTTTTCTATAATCTGGACAAGAAGAAGCATCACTCGGAATTATCTCTAATCCTTTTTTCTTCTTGCCTTTTTTCTAAATGTCTTTTGTATTCTCTTTTGGCAATTTTCGATTTAAATAAAGCATATACAATAATAAGAATGATGAAAATAGCACATCCTAAAGCAATTAGATATAACCCATAACGATACATCCATTCTCCAATTAAAGAATATAACATCTTTCTTCCCTATTTTATTGTTCCTTATTTTTTTAAAAATTTGTATTTTGCAAAAGTAGAGATTATAATTTTGTTTTTAAATTTTTGCTAGATTCGATATAAAATTTATATAGGAAAAAGTCATAAAGTAAATTATAAGTAGCTCATACTACTTTAAAAATCCAGTAAAAATTAGTTGAATTAAAAATGTCAAATATATATACTCCAATTGATAGCTCAGGTCTTATAAGAATGATTCCTGAAGGAGATGATATTTTATATAGTACATTATGCAAAGTTCAGGTTATTAGCAGAAACGTTAGGATAAAATGGCAATGTCATGTTTTAGTCACAAAATCGGGATTTGCTTCATATACTAAATTAGAGCCATATACAACAAGAACTGGAAAAGAAAAATATAAAGTAAGAAAAAAAAAGCTAGGAATGATTGCACAATTTATTCGATGGGAAGAACTTGGAACAAATATCGAAAAACCACCTTTTAGTAAAAATGAAATTAAACATCCATTAAACCCACAAGCTTCAAAACTAAGTAGTACTTATGTTTTTTATAAAGGTTTAAATGCCAAAGGATTTGGTCATTTCTGTCGAGATCTCTGGTTAGATAAAATAATGAAATGAAAAAAATCAATAAAATCTTTATAGGAATTAATAAATGAAGCAAAAAACTATGGACACTGAAATTAATGAACCTGAATTGTTAAATAAATGTGTTAGATGTCATAAACCCAGTAAAGAATTAATCACTTATACACTTAGAAAACCATTAGGTCTTCATGGAGCTAGATTCTATAGAATTAATTATTCTATATGTAAGAATTGTAAACCCCATTTTGAAAAAGCATTAGAAAGAGAGGATAGATATGTCACTAAGAAATTAAGTAGAATTGTAGCAGGAATATTGCTACTTGTATATATTGTTGCACTCATAATTATCTTTAATTCCAATCTATCTTTTGAGGTTTTCCTTCCTGTAATCTGCACGTTAATCGCAACAACTTTTGGTATTTTCTTTTTAGCATTATTTATTGAACGATTATACTCCAAAAAGCACCCTAATAATATTAAAAACTATTTTGAAATCAAAAATGATGGTATTGCTATAATTAGAGATTTAGAAAGTAACCAAGTAATAAAAAGGATTAATCTTTTACCAGTTGAGATAGAAATAGCAGAAGAACTCCCTAGAAAAACCTATAAATACTGTCCAAATTGTGGATCTGAAATAAAGACAAATACTGGTTTTTGCAAAAGATGTGGAAGAAATCTAAAAATTTAACTTTTTTTAAATTTCGCACTTTTTTGGTATTATCTCAAACAAGTTAAACCAAATGGATATACTTAATATAATAGTTTATTTTAAAAGAGGAAAATATATACCGAAGTTTTTTAAATTAAAATTAACAAAGGAGAAATAAGCTAATTAAAAAGTTTGAATAAATCTAATTAAAATTGGATGATTTATAAAAAAGAGTTACTTCCTATATCTACGACTGGCGCCAATAGATCCTTGTTGGCCTCCATATTCACCTTTTATCATTCTTTTTTTATAGTTATCTCGATATCTGATTCTGGGGATTTTTTTTGGGCGGGCATTAACACCCCGTTTTTGAACTTTAGGTGTTTGAGTTTTAACTTTACCTGCTTTCGTTAAAGAACCATGAGAACCGGGCATATTCTTTTCTTTCTTTATTTATTTTAAGTTATTATATATTAAGAATACTTAACTTAGCTTTTAAAATCATTAAGCGATTAAAAATTTTTGGTTTTAAATTGGAACACCAATGACGTTTAATTGATTTTTAATACTAAGAGCTTGATCTAAAAAATAATTTGACATATTATCATCTTTTAAGAGAAATTTATGGTAATCTGATTGCATTTGATAATATTTATGCATCATTTTCAAGTTAAAAATAGTATTAGAAGTCAATAATTTTTTCATATTATTGAGAACAAGATAAGCATTTTTTGTATCTTTTCGAAAATAGATAAAAATTTTTGCTAATAATTTATTAATCTTTAAAATTTGCTTTTTATGCTGCTGAATGGTGGTTTCATTAAGCCCAGGTAGATTTAAAGCTTGTTTTAATAACTTTATTGCATAAGCAATTTTTTCTGTTTTTTTATTGAATTTTGCTCTTTCATAAAAATATTTTAATTGAATCTTCAAGGAACCTTTAGCAATATTTAATGCTTTATTAAATTGAAGTTTAGCTTCACTCAGGTTTTCTTCTTTTAAGTTAATTTTTGCTTGGCTCAAATATGTATCAGCGAGAATTTCTTGATCATTTATATCAGTTACATTTGATTCAAGAAAGTTTATGATTATATGAAAGTGAGTCTTAGCCTTATTTAATTGGTTAAATAACAAATAAGTTTTTCCTATTTTTTTATGCAATTTAATAATAAGGGCTAATGGGACATTTCCGCTTTTACATAGATCTAATCCGTTTTCTATGTATTCCAATGATTTTTTTGGTTGGTTTAGGATTTTGGCTATTCTACTTAAATGTAGGAGAATTAAAATTACAATTTTTCTTTGTTTAAATTTGTTAAAAATTTTCATACTTTCAACAAACAAATTAATTGCTTCAGAAAACTTATATGTACTATATTGTTCCAAAGCTCGTTGATAAAGTTCAATAGAAATGATTTCTTCAAAGTTGGATGGTGGATTGCCTAATAATTTATATTCTACTTGGTGTAATTCTTTTGCGATTTTACATTCATAATTAAGGGGAATAAAAGAAAAATTTAAGTCTTTTTCAGAATTGAGAGCAATTTCTTTAAAATTACCTGGTAAGAAATTCAGCTTTTTAATTTCTTCGGATTCTATCAATCCAATAATTGAATTTAAAATCATACGAGAGAATTTAATCCATGAAGTAATTAATAATTCAAAATTGAAATTCTCTTCATTATATAATTCTAATAAAAGATAAGGAGTATAACAATACCAAGAACTCCTTACATGTATGTTTTTAATAACAAGATCATTGAAATAGGTTAGAAACCCTTTTTCCAATATAAGATATTCATTATTGGAGTCTGTATTTTTAAAGAAAAGAACATTATTTACACGAAATTTTGGAATACCATTCTTTATATCCAATGGTAAATCATTAGTAGATTCCATACTTAATTTTTTAATTGAATTATTAACGTTGGTTGAAATTATTGTATTATAGTGTTCAAACTGTGATTGTTTGTTAAAAATTGATATTCTTATTCGATTCAACCATTTCGGTTCAAGCTCGTTATTTATCGCTTCTGGCATGAGTTGATTTAAAATTTTTAATAACTCTTGTTCTTTTCCTTTAATGGGAAATTCATGTTCTAAATTTGATTCAATTCCAATTTCTCTAAGTTTTTCTATTAAATAATTTAAGTTTTCTAGTGTGGAGAAATCTGTAATTCTAATCATAAAGATAAGTGAAATTTTGAAAGAGATTATTTCAAACGGTATATTTAATCTTAGAGGTAGTTCAATAGGTTTTTTTATTGTTATTGCAATCATATTATTATCTAAAATGGAATATCGAAAATTATTAGTTGATTCAAGGTTATCTTTAAAGCCTTTTTCAATAAATAATTTATTTAGAAAATCTATATCTTTTTCAGAAAAATGTGTTAATGACATATTTATATCCTCAGTCGTAACAACTCTCGACTTGTATATAATTGTATAAGTCCACTCACACTAATTGCTAAACCAAATAAGGTTAGAACCATTATGGAAAGATATTCCGCAGCCTGTTGAGAAATGAGTGTATTCCCTAATAGGATCTGTTCAAGAGTTATAATATCTGTACTTATTAGACCTATAACGAAAAAGACAAATACGCCGCCAATTAATTGAAGAATTCCTATAATATAATTAGCATTGTGAATTAATTTTAATCTGCCTTCCTTAATTTCAATAATTTGGCCATCACCAATAGCGATCATATCTCGATTCATCTTTTTAATATAATAATAAACCATTTCTCTGAGTGGTATTACATCAAGAAGAACCGTTCCAAAAGTAAAAATACCAATATATATTAAAATTCGAAGAAATATCTCTCTAAATATTACATTAAATCCATCTATTGGAGAATTAATAATTGCAAAATTGGCGATAACAAAAATAAAAACACCCAAAGCACAAGTACTTATAAATTTTAAACCGGATATAGTTAGAACTATTGAATTCCGATCAGCAATCGTTAAAGCATAATAGCTGATACCTGCGGTAAGTATGATAATACCTAACAATACAGCAATTGGTGGTAAGATAAATACGAAGATTAAACACATAGAACCTACAAAAATAGGTAGGTAGGGAAAGAATGGAGCTTTAAATGGGCGATCTAATTCTTTTCTTTTATTTCTTAATATGACAGCTCCAAAATTTATAAATGCCAACCCAAATAAATAAATAAAACTTGTCAATTGAGCAGCTAATCCGAAGGAGGTTGTAAAAATTGTAAATAAAATAGCAATTATTAATGTGATAATCAATGAGTATATTGGCATTCCAGTTTTTTTACTTACTTTTTTTAGTCTTTTTGGGACATAGTTGTCTCGAGCTAAAGCAAATATGATACTCACAGCAGAGCCTATTGCAGCATTCATTGAAATTAATGTTGATATTATTGCAGCAATACCCATAAGAATGAATCCAAAAGGGCCTAATATTTTTAGTAGAATTTCAGATAATAACACAGGGGAATTGATTATTTCTTCTGCATTGTTTCCGATATTTATCAAAACTACAAATGTGATTAATAAATAAAGAAATAGTGTTATGATAATAGCTGATATAAAAATTTTCGGAATAGTTTTTGATGGATTTTTAAGGTCTGAACTTAAATACGCTAAATTAGAGGTAATTGAAGTAAAACCAATAAATAAAATTGGAAATACAAAAATGATTCCAATCATTTTATCTATATTCATTTCTGATAAAAGATAATCAAAACTGAAATTATCTATATTAGTAATGGGTGCAATTGTAATTCCAGAAATAATAAAAATTACCAAAAATAATATGAGGAGAATTGTTAATAATATTAATATTTTAGTTGCCCTCTGGCTTGTACGGAATATTAAGATCCCCATAAAAAGAATTGATAATATTCCAATAAATAATAAGTAATCATGTAAAAACGGGAAAAATACATCTATAGTACTGATAAATACTTGTGCAGAAAATGAACACGAAGCAATATTTGCAATCCAAAGGAAAAAACCGATAATAAAAGCCCAGAACCCACCCAACGCTTCTTTAGAAAAGGAATATCCACCACCGGAAACAGGAAGACTTGTTGCAAGTTCAGAAAAATTTAAAGCCGTTAAAAAAATCAAAATTCCTCCCAAAATCAAACTAATTAAAACTCCTGGACCTGCATCACCTATTGAGGGTCCCAGGAGAGTAAATATTGTTCCTCCAATTCCACAACCAACACCATATAAAATTCCACCTAGAATTCCAACTGTTCTTTTAGGAGGTATTTTTTCTTGTTCAGAATCACTCAAAATTTATTCCATTTAATATGCAATTCATATTAATTTAAAAGCTAAGATTTTTCTAAATGAAATATACCTGAAATTATAATTAGACATCCACCGATTAATGATAAAATCATAATTATTAATGGGTTTGATTCACCAAAATCAATAAGATTAAAAAAAAATCCAAATCCTATGATAAAAAAGATTATACTCATTCCAATTAATATTCCACCGAAAAATTTTGATGCTCTATAAATTAAGGATAATATTTCCAATTTATTTATTCGGCTTTCTTTATCTCTAATTTCTTCTTCTTGACCATCTAATTGCTTTTTTAGCTGTAGAAATATTTCTTTTGATTCACTTATACTTTTATCTATGGTATCTTTTGCTTTGGTTAATTTCTCATGTTCTTTTTCTGTATATTCTAACTTTTCAGTTATAGATTTTAAGTGATTTTCACGTTCGTTATGTTCAGCAATAGCTGTTTCAATTTCTACCTTTAATTCATTCAATCTTTTTTCATTTAGACTTATAAGGTTCTCTTTTCCTAAAATTTGTTCTTTTATAGACTCTATTGACTCATTTAATTCTATGATTTTTGTTTCTAAAGTTAGTATTTTTTGTTGTCTTTCTTCTACTTGGATTACATAGTTTCTAATAATTTGATCATAAACATCTTTTCTCTTTTCTAATTCAGGAATCTGTTCATTATACTCCTGAAATTTGAGTTCAACACTATTTAATCTCTCTTCTTTATTCTCAATTTGTTCATTTAAAAGTTTTATTTCATTTTCTTTCGCTCCAATTAAATTATTAATATTAGAAATCTCATCTTTATTTTTATTAATAGTCGTTATCAGCCCTTCATTTTCTGTTCTCAAACTTATTAATCGATTATCTAAAGTTTTAGATTCTTCTTTTAAAAGAGCAAACTTTTCTTCATTTTCTTGTATTTCTAGATTAAATTTTGCAATTTGGTTTCGTAATTCATCTTGATTCGTTAATTTTTCTTTAACTTTATCTTGGAGTACTGTTAAATCAATCTTTCTGGCTTCATAAGCATTATTAAGATCAGTGATCCTTTTTTGGAGGTCATTATATTCATTTTCTAATTTTTCTTTATTTTCAATTACTATCGCTAACTCTTCATTCAAAGTATTCGAACTTTCAACTTTTCGATTATATATTTCTTCCAACCCAGAAATCTTTTCCTCCAAAGCAATAAGATATTCTTCTTTATCATTTATTCTTTTAGTAACTACTTCAAATCTTTTTTCTAACTCTTCAATTTCTTCACTTTTCTCAAGAGTTATCTTCTTATCTTCTTCTTTTTCTGATTCTGCTTCGCTTTTTCTCGCATTTGATACTGTATCAATACTGTTTTCGAATGTCCTCAATTTTTTATCGATAAGATCCCTACTATTTTTCGCCTTTAGTAATAGATCTTTATCAATGCGATCTACTTCTTTCTCATTTTTTTTTTCCTTCTCTTCTTCGTTGAATTCTTCAGCCATAAATTTCGCTCTAAATAATCAGTTTGATTATATATACTAAATTTTAACGCATTAGTACTAATAATTAGATAATTACTAATTAAAAAATTTATATAATTATTTATAAATGGAAATATTGTTAAAATTCGATTAAAATAATAAAATGAATTATTTTAAATAAAAACATCCCAAAAATCGACTTTTCAAAAAAAAAAAATTATAGAAAAATTGGAGATAAAAACATTTATCAGACCAATCAGTTTTATTTAAAACAAATTAATCTTTAAAATTTACTTAATAATTCAAATCAAGGAGCTCAATAATTGAGTTATATTGTTACTTTTAATGAAAAATTAAAAGATTTAATTGATAAAGCAAAAGGATATGATAATTTAAAGAATTACAAAAAGTCAATAAAAGCCTGGATTGAAATCAGTGAATTTTGCTTACAATTTATGAAAAATCCTAAAATGGATACAACTTATAAAAATATGCTTGTAAAGAAAATAAGAAATATTATTAATCACGTAAAATCTTTAAAATTAAAAATGCAACAAATAGAACAGAAAGCTATAGAGCTTGAGGAAGAAAAAATATCTACATTAATAAATGATCTACCAGAACCTCCTATAGGTGAGCCTGAATCATTAGATTCATCAGTTGATAATGGAATAATAAAGGATGATATTATTAGTTCAGATCAAAAAGTTAAATCTGTACAAGAATCAAAAAATATTCCAAATGGATTCAAACCAATTAAACCAAAGAATTATGATTTTGAAACGATAATACCGAAAAATAAAACAAAACCTACAGTGAATTCACAGAAAAAAAGTCCAAAAAAAGATGATAAATTAAAGAAGCCGACTCGGTCCTGTCCATTTTGTGGTGGAGAAATTGGAATTGACGAGAAAATATGTTCTCATTGTGGAACACCGTTGAGTAATGGATAATTTTTCTTTTAATCAAATTTAAAGTCGTATCTTATTTTCTTATTAAACCCAATTCTTCCGGAATTGGAGTATATAATTCTTCACTGGGATGGTTCACTAATTTAAAGAAAAAACAATATCTCAATTTTTCCCTTATCAATTTAATTGGATTATGTTTTTCAGGTTTTCCACCAATAAAACGAAGTTCTCGGAAGCGAACTAAAAATGCTCCGGTTTTAATAAATTTATGGATTAACAAAATTCTTCTAAAAAATAAGAGTAATTTGGAATGTAAGGGAGTTGTTTGACTTTTATGCTGAGACATAGATTCAATCGCGATTTTTACATCTCTAAATCGAATTCTAATAGAAATATTTGTATTAAATGAATAAAAGAAAAACACCCGTTTTGGTAATTCGGGGGTTTTTAGTCTTTTAAGAGCAAAATATACAAGTCTTGCGGTATTCAGATGATCCCGATGGAAATCAATAGCGTACCAGGGATCAGGAGCAAAAATGATATCTGGTTTCTCTTTTCTAATAATATCCATAACAAAATTTAATGAAATTTTATTTAAAGGAAGGAATCCATCAATAAAACCCGCCCAAATCAAATTAATTTGATTGCCGGTATATTTTTTATATACATCTGCTGCCTTCTCCATCTCATGGATTCTGACTCTTTTGATCCGCTCTCCTTTAAAATCATTTCTTTTGGTTCCATATTCATCATTTGTCATTATAGCTTCTGTTACGTTATTGCCTAGTTTTAAAGCCTCTAAACACATAAAAGGTGCGCCCATTTCAATATCATCTGCATGTGGTGCGAAAAAAAGTACTCTAATATTTTTACGCTTAGACATATAATTTAAAGAAATTTTAAGAAATTATTAAATCTATCATATTAGAGTTCAATAAATTCTAATCTTTTGGTTGAATTATTTTTATCAACTTATTTTCTTAATCTTTTTTTTTTATCCTTTTGATAATCTTCATATTTCTCAATGGCTCGATCTCTCCATATGGTTCGCCATCTTTTGAATCCAGATTTTACGTATTTTTCTCGTCTATAGAAGTCTCTGCAAACCCAGCCAAATAGAATAAAAAAACGTTTTTTACCGCTTTCAATCGTTAAATTTCTTGATTTTACACCTAATTCTCTTAGATGATTTACATACCTACTTTCTACAGCATCTTGTAATTTCCCTTCTATTTTTGTGTCTTCATAATTTTGGTTGGTTTCTATAAAGTAACTTCGAACTTTATCAAATATATTTCCGCGACATATTTTTATTAATTCGTCCGTAGAAACATTCATTTCAGTAAAAGTTTCTTTTACTAGTTCTACTGCTTTTTTTAGCGGTTCCTTGTTCTTAAACGGCTCTTCAAAAAATAACTCAACTGGTATGGTTTTAAAGATCATTTGATCAGTTTCTTTTCGATAAAAACCTAAAAAAGCTGCTCCAACTAAGTCTCCAGTTCCAGAATCATCAATTTCAATCAAATTTTATTTTCAGTCTCATAATGCTTCAAATTTTCTTTATTTTGATAAGATTTTAAAATTTTTAAATCTAATCTATATAGTATTAAAAAAAAATCAATATTTCAATATAAACAAACAAATAAATTAAAGGTGATATTTTATGCCATTGGTTCAAGTAAATGTATGGAAAGGGATTTCGGAAGAAAAGATTAAAGAGATTATAGCCGGAATAACCAAGGTTTTTGTGGATATGGGCATCCCTGCTCGTGCTGTAGAGGTTATAGTTTATGAAATTCCAAAAACACATTGGGGTATTGAAGGAAAGCCAGCTACAGAATCTCGTCCAGGTGGAAAACCACCTCAATAATCTTAAATAAAAAAATGAACGAAAATGAAAAAGACAGAGATTATAACCATCGGAAACGAGATCTTAATAGGTAAAACACGAGATACAAATTCATCATGGTTAGCCAAACGCATAACTAAATTTGGGCACATTATTTCTAGGATTACCACAATTCCAGACGATATAGATATAATAGCTGCAACCCTTAAGGAATCCTTAGATCGCTCTCCAGATATAATAATTACTTCGGGAGGTTTAGGGCCCACATGGGAGGATTTAACATTAAAAGCTATAGCAAAAGGGTTAAATAGAGAACTGAAACTTGATAAAATGGCATATGGTATGCTTAAGAGAAGGTATGATAATATTTTTAAAAAAGGCATTACAAAAGTTGGAGGAATGACAGAAACTCGTGAAAAAATGGCATATTTACCAGAAGATTCTTATCCTTTAAGTAATCCTGTTGGAGCTGCCCCAGGAGTTGAAATTAAAGAAGGGACATCGACTATCATTTGTTTGCCAGGAGTACCAGCTGAATTAAAGGGCATATTTAAACAGCATATAATTCCAATTTTAAAAAAAGATGCAGGAAAATTTATTGAAAGAACTTTATTTTTCCAAGGAATAGGTGAATCAGAAGTGGCACCCATGATATCATCTATACAGAAACAATTTCCCGAAATCTACTTAAAGACACATCCTAAGTTGACAGAGCAACTTGATATAGAATTATCAATTACTGCATTCAATATTGAGAATGCTGAAGAGATTATAAATCAAGTATTAAAAATAATTAAGAAGAAAATAATAGAATTGGATGGCAAAATAATTGCGTAATTTTAAGTGAATAAGAGATCTAACCGTCTTGTTAATTTTTTCAAATTTTTTAAAGCGTCACGAAAATAGATATCTAGCTTTACTTCATGAGCATCCATTGCTTGGTTAAATTCATTATTATCTCGATCAATTCTTAAAATATATTTAAATTTTCTAACAGAACCTGGTGGAAATTCGTCAATACTAAAAAATTTTGGATTTGTATTTTTCTTTAAGAATGATAAATATTTTGGGTGGGTAAACCGAATAATAACATCTTTTAAAGTGTTATTAGTTGGATTTGTGATTTTAAAATTAAAGAAAACTTTATTTCCAAGGAGTTTAATGTTTTTAAATAATAATAAGTTATTCTCATCTGCAAAATCAATCTGCCTTTTCGAAGAGTAAAGCTTATTTCCAACAATTCTTCCTTGAATTTTATTATTTCTAATCAATTCGAAAATTTTACTCTTTAAAATTTTGCGATTCGTATTAAACTTAGTTGCTATAAGCTCCATTGAAATAGGATTCATAATTTCTAAAAATTTATTTAATCGCCCAATAAATAAATGATCTTGAGTTGTGTTATCAAAATTATTCAACTTTTTTTCTAATACATTTTTAGAATTACTCCAATTTTCTAAATAAGGTCTGAATTGACTTATCACAGGTTTTTGGTATTTAAATTGCTTATTTTCAAAGATCAAATGATTAAGTTCATAATCAATATCTTGAATAAATTTTTTTATTCTTTCTGAAGTCAAGTTTTGTATATTTGTTATTTTTTCAAAATCACTACTTTTAAGGAGAGTTTGAACTTTAATATGAAGATCGTCGAACTCCGCATAAAATTCATTAATTTTCTCAATTGCTTGAGAAGTTATATTTTGAATTTGATGTTCAATAAGTTGAGATGCTATTAAAGAATTTAGGAAAGCATTTGAAAATTTACTTTTAAGATCAGTTTCACTAGCGGGCATCTCTTTTTTAATATCTTCCTTATCTAGATTGGTAACTATATTCTCAAAAGCCAATAAATTCTCATTTATATTATATAATTCTTTTTGGATGCCTAATTTAACATCAATCCATTGGATAATTAAATCATTAAATAAATCCTTAAACTCAAGATTTTCTAACATTATCTGACCGATTTCAGATTCAAATTTGAACAACTTAGAACGAACTGCTGTGATTTGATTAAATTTTACCTTTAAATCAGAGGAGTGAAATGAAGATAAATCCTTTTGTGTTTTTATTAGATTATTTAATTTTTTATCAAAATCCTTTATGAGATCAAATTCAATTGATAAGATCTTAATGCGATCTTCAATATTTCTTATTTTATCATTTAATTTTAATTTATAATTATCTTTTTTCTTCTCTAATTTCTTAAACTCATATTCTTTTATTATACTTATTTCTTCAATTAGTTGAATTTTAATATCCTCCCATTCTTCCAAGATATCAACAACAAGATGTTTAACATTAAAAGATTTAATTTCATTATCAAAATCATCTATTTGCTTAAGAAAATCTTTAAAACTCTCATTTAACTCGATTTCGGCCTTATTAAATTGGAGGTTCCTAATATGAGAACTTATTATTTCTCTAAACTCACTTGGATAATTAGTAAATCTTAAAAAATTATAATTAAAAAACTCAACATCCTGTTGAACTTTATCAATTTCAGTATCTAGATTTTCATAAGCATCTTTTAATTGGAGTAAATTAATTTCAATTTCTTCTTTTACTTCTATATCTTTTTCTTTTGTAAGTATTTTTTTTAGTTCAGAACCAATTAAAACGTAGATTTTCTCGCTTTTTAAAATTAATGCAATGTCCGTTAAGAAATTAACTAACTTCTTGCGTTTTCTCCACAGTTTTGACTCAAATTTATTAAATAATTTTAAAATCTCATTTTCAATATCATTCTCATTCTCATCATATAAGTTTGTTAAAACCCTGGAGATTGTAGTCCTTATTTTAAGTGAAGGATTGTTTAATTCTTCAAAAAAGAAACTAGATACACTTTCAATATTTTCTTGTCCTAAATAAAATAATGTTTCTTCAATATTATTTCTTAGTTCTATATTATCAGTATCCAACTTGACTATTAGGTTAGAGAATAACTCATCAAAATGGATTTTTGCAATCTTTATAAGTGAATTTATTGTTTTAGATTGAATAACATGACTATGATCTCCTAATAAATTGATTAATTGTGGAATTAAATCTTTAATCTCTGAGGAATATTTATTACTAATTTCCCCAACAATATCAATAATAGTTTCTCTTACTCGCCAATCATTATCTTTTAATAAATTATGAATTAATTTAAAAAATTCTTCTTTTGGTATAGATGAAAATCCCAAAAGTTTGAAAATTTTTCCTGCAAATTCTCTTATTTCTTCATTTTCCTCTCTAAAATTATTTACGACATTTTTTATTAGCGCATCGGTTTCTTTAACTTTAGAAGGATTTTCGGTTAATATCTTAACTATTCTTTTTGATGTCAGTAATTTTACCCTCCATTCTACATCATTCAATTTTGTTATGAAATCTGAGCCAATTTCTGATAAATCTAAATGAGTAGAATTAATCAATTCCCCTAAAATTTTAACACTTAGGCTTCTTACAAAAGAATCCTTATCCCATAGTCTTTCCTTAATAGGATCTAGTAAATCTAGAATATCATTGGGACGATATATACTAATTTTATAAAGAATCTCTAATGTAACTAATCTTATCCATTCATCAGGATAATTGATAAATGGTTCAATTTCATTAATTATTTTAGAAACTACAGAAGGATTCTTGTCGCAAATTAAGTTGAGCAGTTCTAAAGATTTATATGTAGTATCTTTATCTGACTTTGTTTCCGCATAATTAATCAAATCAATAAGATCATCAGTAGCATTTTCATATTTCTTTTGTCCTATCTTTACAGCGATTTTTCCGTATTCCATTTTGTATTCCAATTATTCTTTAGTTGTAATAAGGCGACAAAAATTAATCAGTTGTTTTTCTATAAACATAACAAAAAAATATAGATTTAAATAATTATTTTAAATGATTTTATAACGAAATTCAATTTTAAAAACGAATATTCTTAATCATAATTTTAAAAAAAAAATTATTTACACTGAGAAGAAAACCAGTAAATATTTTCTTTTAAAAGGAAATTATTCATTCTTTAATTTACTTCTTCAAGATTTGAAAATAACTTTAAACTCTTATATCTCAATTCGTATTTAATTTTAATACGATGAAATATTATTATTTTTATAAACTTTAATTTAATAAAAAGAATTAAGTTATAGATTCAGAATTTTTATGGGAAGGTAGTCTAGCTTGGTATGATACTATAAAGATATTCTTTTTAGCAGAAATCTAGCTTTGGGAGTTAGAGGTCGGGGGTTCGAATCCCTCCCTTCCCATTTTTCACAAAATTTTTAAAAAAATTTGGAATAAAAGCAAAAATCCTAATAGAAAGAGAGATTTTCATTAATAATTATACTTTGGAATTTTTTACTCAATGAAAAAAGAACTAATTATAATAAAATTAAACCCTTTAATTGCCGAAATTATTGAAAATCTTCAGTTAGACTTAATAAAACTATTTAACGGAATTTTTGAAGATATACATATTATCGAGAATTCTAAAGGGATTTTAAAAAAAAATTACAATGAACATAGAAATCAGTATAATGCTTCGAGAATTTTGGATGATATGAAAGAGATAGGAATAAAAGAAGAATATTACAGGGTATTGGCCATTACTTCAGAGGATTTATATACTGAAAGGTTGAATTTTGTTTTTGGTGTTGCTTTTATCCCATCGCAATCAATAATTCCAGAGAGTGTTTCGGCGATCATTTCTTTTAAAAGATTAAAAGAAGAATTTTATAATCTATCGAAAGATGATGTTCTTTTTAGAGATAGAGTAATCAAGGAGGCAGCTCATGAGTTAGGGCATACTCTAGGACTTAAACACTGTATAAATGAATGTGTTATGCGATTTTCTAACTTTATTGATGATACTGATGAAAAGCCGGCAAGATTTTGTGATAGTTGCCTTAATAAAATTAAGAAAAATTATGGTTTAGGTTGAAAGATTTAAACGCAAAATATTAAATTTTCATATAAATAACCTTCAAATTTAAAATGAACAAATTTTATATCCATATTGTTAAATTTATTGTTGGAAAATTTTTATAGAAGAGGGACTTTCTTGGAGGAATTGATTAGATATCTAAAAGAAGGAAAATTCATTAAATCAAAGAAAGTAGAAGAGGCTTTTAGGCAAGTTCCCTTCACAAATTTTGTTCCGAAAGACCAAGTTGAGCGGTATTTATTTGATACGCCGGTTATATTTCCCCATTTAGGGCGAAATATTTCAGCTCCACATATGAACGCAATTTTATTGGAACTACTTAATTTGGATTTTGATGATAGGTTATTAATAATTGGTTCAAAATTAGGATATATTGGAGCCTTAGCCCGAAATATTATTACTGATGGATTTGTTGTAATTATTGATGCAAACTCTCTGGTTGTAGAACAAACTAAAAGAAATTTGGAAAGAATTAAGTTAAATAACGGGATTAAAGTTATAAACGCACAACCCCTTGAAGGAGATATTGAGAATTCTCCTTGGGATAGAATTATAATAACTGCAAGTATAAAAGAGATTTCATTAGACTTATTAGCTCAATTAAAAGTTGGTGGCTCTATTTTCGCCCCAGTAGGTGATTTACATCAACAAGAATTACTACAATATTTTCGACAAAATCTCAGTTTGAATAAAAAAGATTTCCTCAAAAAGGTTTGGGGTTCTGTTGTATTTGGTCCATTAGATACAAATCTTGACACTAGTGAGGTTTTAGAAAAGGATTTGATTGATTCAAAAGAATTTTCCTCAGAATTTCATGAAGGTTTAAGAACTACAGAAGATTTAACCTTTTTTTGTCCATATTGTCAATTTAAATTTATTCAGTTGCCTCTTTCTTTAAAATCCGCAGAAAAAAACATGAGTGTGAATTATAAGATTGAATGTCCTAAATGCAGGAAAAAATTCAATTTACGTGCTAAATTGAATAATAACGGAGATTTAGAAATAAATATAGAATAGATAATTTCTTCTGCGAATCTCTTATTCCAGCGATATTTTTTAGCGCAATGAAACTTGATATAATTCCTTTCCTAATTGCATTATTTCTTTTGAGTTTTTAACTAACGCAATTAATTTTTCAGGTATATTTTTAAAACCAAAATATGAACCTGCAATGGATCCACCAATAGCACCACATGTATCTGTATCTCCTCCGACGGTTGGCAAAATATAAATACATTTCTTAAAAGAATCAAGATTTTTTAAAAAGATAAAAAGAGCACAGACAACAGTGGAGAGCGTATAAGGATGAACAAAGCACTTATTTTCTAAACTTTTAATATAGAAGGGAGATTTCACACCAATTTGAGCATATTTTTTTAATCCTTCGATTAAATCCATATCTAAATTAGTCTGTAAGTCATTTAAAATTTCAATAAATTCTTCCCAAATCCTATCTTTTTTTTCGGAAATTACCTTAATTATATTTTGAAAAAACTCATTAATTGAAAATCCCTTATTGGGATCCTTGTCAAGGAGGAAAGCAATGCTTGCAGCCACAACTCTTGCTCCAGCTTCTGCAGCAGGATGAGAATGAGTAATATTGCTATTTAAACTTGCTGCTTTCTTTAACTGCTCAGGATTATTAGAATAAAATAAGCCAATAGGTGATATCCTCATCGCTGTTCCATTCCCACCAGAGTTTGAAGCTGCACTTTTCCATGGAATTCCTTCATCTAACTTTCGAATACTTGATAAACATCCAAATCCTGGGCCGATGGGAGGATCATTTAACCATTTAATAAATTCATCTATTAAGATTTCTTCCTCAATGCCGCCAGCTCTTATTATTGCTTTTGCTGTATGTATTGTCAGCTGGGTATCATCGCTATAAGTTCTGAAAATGCCACGATTCTTATCGATAAATTCATCAAAATCATCAAAATTCCTAATAATTTGTTCTCTTATTTGTCCTTCAAAAGGAACACCTAATGTATCTCCTATTGCTGTTCCTACAAGTGTTCCAACAAATTTATCTTCAAAATTTATCTTCAAAATTCAATCTTATAGAAATGAGTATTACTAAAAGTATTTTATGATTTAATATATCATAATTGATATTAACTAATAAAAAAAGATTTGAAAATGATTATAATCCTATTTTTTTTTATACTGAGAATAAGAAAGATGAGTTAAAATAAAAAAATTAAGTAAACAGTGAACTTATTTTAATACTTATTTCTTCCTTCTGAGTTTCTTTTGTTTTTGATATCCCTTTATTTTTTAATTTCTCCCATAGAAAATCATGCAATTGTAATTTCTCTATTGTTCTTCCCTCTTTATAGAAATCAGTACCACACAGAATACTTGATAATTTTATAATTGAATCAATTAACGGAGTTTCTAGATGGAGATATTTACCTAAAGAAGCAATGGGTACAAGCCCGTTTGGAACATCTTCAGTAAAATATCTAGTTATCAAATGATTAGGTGCAACTATATTTTCATATACCTCAACTTTTTTTATCGAATCAAAAATTGAATTGGCTTTTATACCATATGCTTTTTCTGCCCATTTATGATACCTTAAGAATTTTATGCCTAATTTCTGGAATATATAACTAATTTCCAATTCAATATTCTCGAGAACTTCACAAATACGAGGTGTTGCTCCTTCACTATAAAACAAGAATTCTTTACCTATATCCATAAAGCCAGCATTAAATAAAGAAATCGCTGGATGTAAAAGCATCCCCGTGTTATTTAAGGTTATTTCTAAGTAATCATCTACAGGTGATAATTGAGGAAAAACATTTTTTATTGAATTATAAGGAAAATAAGTAAATATTTCTGGATAAGTAGAATAATTAACTGAATTTTTTATTTTTAATATATTTACTTTATTTCCAGGTAATTCTCTTGATGTAAAAAGAAGAGTTTGGGTTTCACCAACAATATTGTGGGAAAAACGTCTTTTTTTTTCTAATACTTTCTTAAATTCTACAGATCCAAATGTTCTTCCTGGATTTAATAAGATAATTTGATCTTTTGATAAGTAAGGTGCCATCTTTTCAGCAATAGACTTGTGAGCAAAAGCTGGAGTTACCACCATTATAACATCCGCATCTTTTATAGCAAATTCAATATCTTGGGTAACTCTATTAATTGGAAAAAATCCTTCTAACTCTCCTTTAGCTACTATTCCTTTCTTTTTCTTGATTTCATGTATTCTTGATAAAGATCGATTATAAAGTGAAACTGGATATCCCTTTGATGAGATATAAGCAGCAAATGCTCGACCTCCAGAACCTGCACCTATCACGCAAAATCTCATTGAGCAATCACCTTATTATATTTTAGTTCCCTATTAAGATTATTATCAAGTAAAAATTTATCAGGATTACTCTCAATAATTCTTTTAATCCTTTCTATCTCATCTAATTTGCTATTTATTTTATTATCCCAGGAATAACATGCTCCATCAATTATTTTAGTTTTAATCTGCCCTAAGGCGAATGGATTGTTAATCAGATGAGGAGCATCAAAAATGCCATATTTTACGACTCGTGTTAATACCTTATAGTTTATCCATGCATTATCACGTTCTTTCTCCGATCTTACTAACCGGGGTATTATATTGACAATATATTCAGCTTGTTTTATTAATTCTTCTTTTCTTTTCTTTATTCTATCATCAATAATATTAATTTTACTCGAATATACACGATTTATTACTTGATCTACTATATTACAACTTTCTATTATATCTTCTGGACGTGCTGCATGATTAGCTTCACTGAAACTAACTACATGGACAATATCAGGTTTTAAAGTTAGTTGGATTAATGTAGCTGCTGCTAATTGCCCTTTTGCTTTGTTTAAATTTAATGGAAAACTCGCCAATCCAGTTCTCACCTGTCTAATTATGGAAAATGATTTACTGGATAAAGTGTGAAGAAGTTCATCTTTTGCTAATATCTTTGCGAGATCCATTTCAAAGGAAGTTGATGACGGTGTATTAAACATATACTGAGCAATAAAATGTCTAATGCCCAATTTCTTCGCAATTATACCACATAGATACATATCTGCAACAACAATTGCATCTGATGCATCTCTAAGACTCCAATGGTGAGGATCATTAATCTCAACGGGAATGTTGTTTTCTCCATGCCATTTTATCGCCTCTAAGTGTTGTTTTATTGAATCCTCTAGTGTTAAAGGGCCTCTCCCATCCATTTGATTAAACCAGAAAATAGGGATGGCAGTCCAAGCATTTTGAATCGTTTTTTTATATAATTTTGCTAATTTAATAAAATCTCTTGTTCCCGCATAAATCCGCAACAATGGGAAATTACCTTGTAATCTTGCTTGATGTAATTTATGAAAATCTTCTTGACACCTTAATGGAACGCCACCAGCACCGATTAGTCCTTCAACTTGATCCTCTGGATGGAAGTAATTTGATTGAGTATTTTGATCGGGTGCGATAGAGATAACATCCAAAATTTCTGCGTTTGCGACTTTTTTTATTCCTTCTGCTGTTTCTTTGAAACTTGGTAAACCAAAATGAGCTCTGATTATAGGATACGGTTTTTTCCATTTTATTCGAGAAATTAAATCCATTGGAATTTTTAATTTCTCTTTAGCACTATCTTTTTCACTTTTCAAGATTGATATTAATTTATATTTTGATTCTTCCCCAACAAAGTATTCTTCAAATTTATCAAACTCTTTCGCAACTTCAACAACTTCTGGAGTTCCAGCAAAAAATAACCTTGGAAGTTTTTTTTGTAATTTTTCAAATTTTTTGAAGAAGTCATCAAGTAAAGGCCTGACTGTTGAGGGAGTTAAACGATAACTTATTCCTACAATATCCGGTTTATATTTTTTAATCTCATATATTAATTTTAATATTGAAGTTGCGGGTCCTAAAAATTTACAATCAAAACCTAATTGAGTTGCAATATTAATAAAATTATACGTACCTACAACATGAACACATTGGCCAATACTTGCTGTTAATATCTTTTTTCTTATTTTACTTTTTAATTTAAAATCGTTTATTTTTTTCAGAATAATCAATTCTTAAAACTTTATAGAAGGCATTAAGAGTGAAACTATTTTAATTTCTTGTTTCAATCTGTAAAAGATGGAAATATCCATAATTTACTAAGGTGTATAAATTTGAGATATTAAAAAAGGGATTCATAATTAAACCACAAGGTAAGGAAATAATAATATTTTGTAATCGCTATTTTTATGCCTAGATTTCCACATATCAAACTAAATATATAAATTTTTTGGTTCCTTTATATATAATTAGTTCCAATTTTTTATCAAATAGATATTAAGTTATACAAATTAAAAGATCATTATCTTAAAATTAGATATAGTTTTCTATTGTGATTTCAATCAATATTTTTGAGAAATTATTAATTCAGTAAATTGAATTATTTTAATGGGGTAATATCCATTATCTTTTAAAACTTTTAATGAAATTAAATTATTATATAGTAATTATAAACTAAATATTATTAAAACTGGTAAAAATTTTATCTTATAAGTATTAATTACAATTCAAAAAATGACGTACTTTGATTCTTCTACGTTATAATTATAAATTTGGACTTTTCTAGAAGTAAGAAATAAATCTAAAATTGATTCTACCTTGATTAAAAAAGATTTGAAAATTATTCTTTTTTCTCTCTTACAATAAAATATATGGATATGATAATTATGAATAACCCGATTAGATGAAAAAATGTGAAAATCTCTCCAAGAAATATCGCAAAAAATGCGGTGACTATGGGAGTGGGAGACCCGAGGACTGATGCTTTAGATACATCTAAATATGTGATAACTTTATACCAACAAAATAAGTCAATGCTGTAAACTACGCCCATAGCTAAAAAATAAAAAATATTGATGGGGTTAAATAATAAGTTAAAATTTTCTAAGGGAAAGAATAAAAAATATGAACAGAATAAGATTATTCCACTTAAAGCATTTCTTGAAAATACCAATTGTGTTGGTGTCGCTTCTTTTTTATCAAAAACTTTTTTTGTAATGGCGTGTCCTAACATCCATATGGCAGCTGTTATTAGCATTAATACTACACCTAAATTAAATTCGAGTAAATTAAATGAACCTTGCGTAATAGCAAGGGTTACGCCAAATAATAAAAGAAAAGAAAATAATACTTGAGATTTTTTAATGGATTCTTTATTAATGATATAGCCAAATAATAAAGCAAAAATCACAGTTGTTTTTTGAGCAAGAGAACCATTAATTGCTCCAGCGAGTTGAAATGATTGGAAAAACAAAATTTGAGCAATTCCAAAATTGATGCCAAGATATATTAAAAATAATTTATGATTTTTCCAGCCGTTTAAAAGAGATTCAATCTCAATTGTTTTATGTGGGTCTTTTTCTTTCGAAATTTTAAAACTTCTACGTTCTATCATTATAATAGGGAAAAATATGATGGCTTCAATAATACAAGTCATTGCAGCAAAAATATATGAGTCAAGCTCAGCAGGTCTTGAATTTGCGATTATTGGTTGGAGTCCCACTAAGATAACCATCACAATTGTGTAAAAAAGACCTTTTTTTAAATTTTCATCTAGCAAGATATTAAAAAAAAAGAGAAAAGATATAAAAATTATTTGGAATAAGTTCCAAATTTGGGGAATTTTCTCAATTGGGTCGAATCGAATATGGGGCCATCTTTACAAACTGAAACATTATTTTCTTCCCCAATACAGCATGAACCACACAGACCAACTCCACATTTCATTTTTCTTTCTAAGGATGCTTGAATATTAATGTTTTTTAATTCAGCAATTTCTAATACTCGTTTCATCATAATTTCGGGACCACAAGTGAGTATTAAATCAATGTTGTTTTTATCTATGATATCCTCGATTATGTCCGTTACAAAACATTTTTTTCCAATTGAGCCATCATCAGTTGTATATTGGGTATTAGGGATTTGTAGTTTCAGTCTATCACCAAATTTTAGGAAATATTTATCCTTAGCTCCAATTGCAGCAAAGATATTTTTTTTGTTTTTCTTTAAAGACTCAATAACTGAAGTAAGTGCAGCAATTCCCATTCCCCCACCAACTATAAGAATATTTGAAGCGTCTTCGCAATTCCACGCGTTTCCAAAAGGACCTCTGATTCCAATACTATCGCCTTCCTTTAATCCAAATAGTGTAGCTGTCCCTTCGCCGATATTTTGTACGGTTATTTCAATTACATTCCCATTAACATTTGAGATTGACATGGGTAAGAAATCTGCGTTTAAAACCCACAAAATAACGAACATCCCAGGTCTATATGCCTTAGCAATTCTTTCGTTTTTTATGAGGATGCTTTTTATTTCTGAAGAGTGTTCAACAACTTTCTCAATTTTAACTATATCCGTTCTATTTCTGGTTATATCCAACACTAATTCTTCGTTATCTTTCGTAAGTTGTTTTGCCTTTAAGAGCCCATTTTCGATGGCTAGATTAAAAACCTCCTTTCCTCTCTTAGTCCTGATTATAAAGGTTTTATATCCATCTTCGCTTCCCACATTCCCAACTGATATATCTGCAAACTCAGAAACATAATCAGAGCAAGAAAAACAAGCATTTCGTATAGATTTATCGTAGAGATAATTAAGAGGGATCTCTTTATTTCCAGATTTAGTTGTTATGACCATTTTAAAATTATTCTTGTCGGTTTTAATGTTTAAAATTTCGCTACGATTTATACCATATTTATTGAAACAATCCGATAATTGTTTATTGTGGAAAGTCCCGAAACAAAATGTCCCAATTGCTAAAGAGACTAGATCAAAAGCCTCAAAATCAAATCGAGGGTGATTTTGCATTTTCCTTAGAGCTTGTATTTGGCAACCATTACCTACAATGGCTATATCAGAGAACTCTTGATTTATTGCCTCACCTATTATTGAAAGGATAGGACTTTGACAAGGTTTAATTTCGATTCCGTCAGAAAGTTCTTGTTTATTTTTTGCTATGAAAGGAATGAATCGAAAATTATCATCTTTTTTACTCGTTATCACACAATCAATTAAACCTGCTTCCATTGCTGCGGATAATAAAGCAGTAATAGGCCCCGCTTCTGGTGGTAAATTTTTTCGCGCAATATCTGTGAGTTTTACTGATAAAATCTTTTTATAATGGCCAAGAATTTTATCGTGTTCCTTACCAAATGTCCATTTATCCATTTTACAGACCGGGTATTGGCCAATATTTGTTTTAAGGCATAAATTGTAGCAGACACCGAAACCGTCCCTGCATGTATTCACATCTTTACAAGAGCCATCCTCAATAGGAATTTCTTTTTCAAAATCAAAATTGATATTTTCACAAAAGGCACCACAAGCTCCACAATATACACATTTTTCTGTTTTGATTATTTCTTCTTCTAATTCCTTCCATCCTTTTTGGATTTTCTCGAACTGCATATTAACTCATTCCCTCCATTAATTGAGTTAAAAACTCTTCAGCCTTTTGCTCTCCAAATTTAAAAGCTTCCATATTCTTTTCCAATGTTGAACCTGGAATAAATTGCTTTAAAGTTTCTCTCGCAGATTCTTCGGAGAAGATCTTAGTTACAACTGTAAATATTCCAAATAAGATTGCATTACCATATACTATGTTTCCGAATTTTTCTAATGCCATTTTTTGGATTGGTAAACCAAGATTTTTCATTTTACTTGCTGCTCGAAATTTCCCTAATATGGTGGATGAATCCCAAATGAGGAGTCCTGTATTTTCTTCTTTTTTAATTACTTCCTTTTTAACCTCTTTTGTTGCAGCATCCGAAAGAATAATAAGAAGATCATAAGGTTTTAACGCTTTAGGATAATCAATCTGTTTGGATTCTCTATCTAAATCGACAACAACTTCAGCCCAGCTTCTTCCACCTCTTGCTTGCGCCCCATACGCTTCAGTTTGTGTCACTAATAATTCTTCACAGATGCCACTTGCATAGGCAATCATTTTACTCAAAGTAATTATACCCTGCCCACCATACCCGACAATTCTAATTTCGTATCTTTTCAATTTTTAATCACCTTTCATTGCGATATTTTGAATTTTTTTATATTCTTCAGAATATTCAGACTTGCTTGGGTTATAGCGGAATTCTCCTATAATATATTTATTAAATAATTCCTCTTTAATCATGAATTTCGCTTGATTTATATGAATAGAATTTTTTTTAATCCAATCAAACATTTTCCCTCCAGTATCCATAATTTCCCCTTTTTCTCCTTTAGAACCCAGATTATCAAGATTTTTCCGCCCAAAATACGTAACACATGGAGTTATTACCTCAATTACCGAAGTTCCCTTGTGTTTTAATGCTTTTTTAAAGTATTTCATTAGAGTCCGAGGATGCGCAACAGTTGTGCGTGCTACATAGCTTGCACCCGCAGCCAGAGCAAGTTCTATACCGTCAGATCGTGGTTCAAACATTTTATATGGGGTCGTTGTGCTGATAGCTCCGTATAGAGTTGTTGGAGCTGCCTGACCACCGGTCATTCCATAAATAGAATTATTAAAGATAAAGAGTATGCAATCTAGATTTCTACGACATAAATGAATAAAATGGTTCCCACCTATTCCTAAACAATCACCATCTCCTGAAAAAATGATGGGTTTCATTTTCGGGTTTGCCATTTTCATTCCAGTTGCGATTGCTGGGGCTCTACCATGGAGAGTTAACATTTTCTGAGCATTTTTATGAACTAAGAAAAAGATTTGACTGTAGCACCCTATCCCAATAACTAAAGGATATAATTTAGGATCTAACTTCTCATCTTCAAAAACTCTCGTATATAATTGTCCAATACTACCATACCCACAACCTGCACAGAATCGTGAAACAAGGCTTCCTAAAAGCATTCCTGAAAAGGAACTATCAAAATATGGATGTTCTGGTTTTTCACTTGGATATCTAATATCATCAGACATTTATTTCGCCACCTCCTCAATCACTCTTAAAATATCATCTGGATGATGTAAAGTAGCTACTTTAGGAACTTTAATAACTGGAATATTAAGATCAGTTACTCGTTCAACCTGTTCTGCAATCACTCCAGTATAATTCATTTCTGGAACAATTATAGCTTTAGCGCCAGAAACGACTTTTTTAACTTTTTCTTTTGGAAATGGCCATACAGTAATTAACCTAAAAATTCCAACTTTAATTCCTATCTTGCGAGCTAAATCCACAGCCCTATAACTTGCTCGGACGGGGAGACCATATGAAATTATGATAATTTCTGCATCATCCAGTTTATATTCTTCTGTTAAGCTAATTTTATCTATATTATCTCTGATTTTATCAATCATAATTTTCATAAATCTTAATGAATTTTCTTCTGGCATTAGTATGCCATCTTGGTTATGCGGTAAATGAATGATTAAAGGAGGACAGAACTCAGTTCCTACGATATAAGGCTTTGGAATCATTAGTTTATGAGTATTAATATCCTCATATGTAAATTTTGCACCCTTGGTATCTTCTGGGATTGTACGATCAATAACTCTTTTTAAAATTTCTTCCTTTGGGGGGATATTTACTACTTCATGAATATGTCCCAAATAAGCGTCTGATAAAATGAAAATTGGACATCTATACGTTTCCGCATAATTAAACGCCGTTATTGTTAAATCAAATAATTCTTGGCACGACATAGGGGCAAAAGCTATTACTTCAAACTCTCCATTTCCAGCAAATCTGGTTAAGCCTACATCGTTATGATGTGGAACAGTTACAAATCCTGTGCCCGGACCACAACGTTGAACATCGCAAAAAACAAATGGAATTTCAATATTTGCTGCCATTGAAATAGTTTCTGTCATAAGTGAGAGACCGGGTCCTGATGTAGCAGTCATTGCTTTAGCACCAACTAATGATGCACCCATTACTGCATTTATAGATGCTAATTCATCCTCCATTTGCATACAACAACCTCCAACTTCCGGTAATCGTTTTGCAAGATGCTCAATTACTTCTGTACTCGGCGTTATTGGATATCCTCCAAAAAATTTTAAACCTGATGAGAGAGCTCCTTCAGCCATAGCCACATTGCCCATCATTAAATATTTGCCCGGTTTTAAAAATCTTTTACCATTTCCATTACTCATATAATATCACCCATTCTAAATTTTTACCTCCTCTCTTTTAGTTGTAATCTCATTCTCAATTTCAGGTACAATATATATTGCCCATATAGGACATGCATATTCACATCTTTTACAAGCAGTACAATATTTTTCCTTTCCCTCTTTCACTTTTGGCAAAAAAGATAAACGCATATTCAATTGATCAGACATTTCTAATATTCCTGTTGGACAAACTGAAACACAAATTTCGCATCCTTGACATCTATGCTGATTTAACATTAATGAAAATCCTTTTTCTTTATTAATTATCAATTTTGGGATTTTTTTCACCACTTTAATAAAATTTGTTTAAATAGTAATTAAGGATAATACTATTTTTAATTAGATTTGGATAAATTTAATCATTTCCTTTATAAAATTTATCTAATAAGAAGACATATTTTCCCTAGAGTTTAGATTTTAAAAAGAACAATTAACTCTTTTTTTTCCTTATTATTAATAGAATATTCCATAAGATTATTAAATAAATTAGACATATCTTATTTTCAAACAATTTTATATGACGTTAACTAGTTATAATTTGATTACAATGTCTAAAAAATTAGAAAAACTTAAAAATGTGATTACCGCTTTAATTACGCCATTTAAGGAAGACTTTTCTATGGATGAAGAGAAATATCGGGAATTTATAAGGTTTCAAGTTGATAATGGTGCAAATATTTTAACTATGGGTACGACGGGGGAGGCGGCAACTCTCTCTCATGATGAACATATTAAAGCAGTAAAAATTGCCGTTGACGAGGCAAGAAAAACCGGGAAAGACCCCTTTGTGTTAGCTGGAACTGGAAGTAATTCCACAAACGAGGCAATCTCGCTGACAGCCAGAACAGAGAAAGCTGGAGCCGATGGAGCATTAATTGTTGTTCCTTATTACAACAAGCCCGTTCAACATTCACTTATTGAACATTATAACACAATTGCCGAGCAAGTAAAAATTCCCATAATTGTGTATAATGTTCCTGGACGTACGGTTAGGAATATTAATCCTGAAACGGTAGCTACTATTGCAAAGAAGAACGATAATATTGTGGGGATAAAATGTGCAAGTGGAAATATTGACCAAATTACCAAGATTTTCAAATTGTGCCCTGATGATTTTATTGTTCTTAGTGGAGATGACCCACTGACATTTCACATTATGGCTCTGGGTGGTAAGGGAGTAATTAGTGTCGCATCTAACATAATCCCGTTTAAAATGGTCGAATTTTGCGAAACAATGGAAAGAGATCTTTGGAATAATGCAAGAAAACTACAATTACTATATTATAATCTTTTTAAAGTATTATTTGTTGAAACAAATCCAGGTCCGGTAAAATTTGCGGCTGAATTGCTCGGTTTAATGAATAAACGTATGAGATTACCTTTAACTCCACCATTAAAAGAAAATGAGGAGAAAATTAAGAAAGTACTCGAAAATTTACAATTATTATAAAAATTTATTAATTTCAAATAAGAATATCAATTTCAGGAAAGGAGATTATATTAAAAATGATAAGAATTTTAATTTTAGGGGCAAATGGCTCCATGGGTCAATTAGTTGGTAAGTTAGTGTTAGATGATCCAGAGATTGAATTAATTGGGGCATTTGATATAAATAATATAGGCAAAAATTACTCAAGATTGATAGGATCCTCCATTATGAAAGATATTTTAGTGGAAGATATTAAAAATTTAGAACCTTTCATAAAATTCAATAAACTAGATATTGCTGTGGATTTTACAACTGCTGAAGCCACAGAAAACAATTGTTTGATATTAGTAAAAAATGGAATAAGAACTGTTATTGGTACAACAGGCTTATCAGAGAAATTTCTAAAGGAATTTGAATCTTTAGTGATTGAGAAAAAGGTTCCCTCAATAATATCTCCAAATATGGCAACAGGAATGAATATCTTTTTTAAAATGGCTTCTATCCTCACATCGTATTTAGAAGATTGGGATATTGAAATTATTGAATCTCATCACCATAGAAAACATGATTCACCAAGTGGAACTGCTTTAACTATTGCACATATTATTGCCAATACATTAGGAGTTAGATTAGAGGAAGTTGCAAAATATGGACGAGATAAAGGTCCGAATAAAAGAAAACTTGGTGCTAAAAAAGAGATTGGAATTCATGCTATCAGAGCAGGAGATATTGTAGGAGAGCACACGATTTTATTTGCAGGGGTCGGAGAAAGAATAGAACTTAAACATATAGCTCATAGCAGGGATGCCCTAGCTAATGGCGCAATTAAAGCAATTAAATATTTGCATAATGTTGAAAAAGATAATGCGAAAATTTTCTCAATTCGAGAAGTCTTAGGATTAAATTAAAAAGGAGAAAATAAATGAATAATGGGATAGAACTCTCTAATTTATTATTATTTTTTAAGATTTATTAATTCCAGTAATTGAATTTTCAATTTTGGAATCTTATTATTGATAATATCCCAAATAATTCTTAAATTTATTTTAAAATAAGAATGAATCAAAATGTCTCTTAAACCAGCAATTTTTTTCCATTCTATCTCAGAATTTATTATCTTAATATCTTCTGGAATGTTTTTCACAGCTTCACCAATAATAATCAAATTTTTCAAAACGCCATCTTGAATTAATTCATCTATAAGAAAATTTTCAAAAGAGAAGTTTTTAGTATATTTTCCAATTTTTTGAATGGCATCAATAATATCTTGAAGATAAGTATTAAAGTCCCTTTGCATACTTTACACTCCTTAAAATTGAAGTTTTTAGAGCAGGTTTAATATCTTCGTCGATTACAAGATCTACTTTATTATTGAATAGTTTTTCTAAAAAAAATTTTAAATCCATATAATTATCAAAAGTTATTCCATCTTCTTCAAATTCTACCAATATATCAACATCACTTTCTGAATTCTGTTGATTTCTAAGATAAGATCCAAATAATCCAATCTTCTTTACATCATACTTTTTTATTTTATCTATATTTTCATTGATTTTTTCGATTATTCTTTTATATACTAACATCAATAATCACATCCTATTGCGTATGATTAAAAGTAAGATAATAGCATTCAAATTAACTTAATTCTAATAAATAATTAGAAATATTATGAATAAATAATTTATGACTATCTTTACTTTTTGTTAAAAAAAATTGAATTTCATTTCAGCTTTTATTTCATACTTAATTTTCAGAGCAGATCAAGTTCTTTCATTAATTATTCTTATTTAGAATAATTTCAACTCGCAATCTCATCATCGAAACAAATTGAAGGTATCCAGCCCAATTTGCTTCTAATAATAAAATAGGGTAAATTGCATTAAATAATTTTTGGATTATTGAATTATTTTTTTAAATAATCTGGAATATGTTGATATCTTTCTAAATCATCAAATGAACTGGGTTCTCTTACAACATATGATTTTCCCTTATTTATCAGAATTTCAGCCGGTCTAGGTCTTGAATTGTATATACTTCCCATAGAAAAGCCATATGCTCCAGTATCTAAAATTGCCAGAAAATCTCCCTCTTCAGGTTCAATAATATATCTATCTCTGCCAATAACATCACCAGATTCACAGATTTGTCCAACTATATCCGCTTGGATCATTTTATGTTGGTTTTTATTGATGCAATTAATGATATGATGATAAGAATCATACATAGTCGGTCGAATTAAAATATTAAAACCCCCATTTGTTCCAACAAAGTTTTTGTCTTTAGTTTTTTTAATTGTGTTAACTTCAACAAGAATAACACTAGCTTCAGCAGTTAAAAAACGTCCTGGTTCAATGCAAAAAGTTGGATTATCTAATCCCATATCCGCTATTGATGATTTATACATTGATAAAACTGTGGCTGTTAACTCATTTAGATTAAGCGAATTTTCTGACGGTTTATATGGAATCCCAAGACCTCCTCCAACATTAATGAAATTAAATTGGATATTTGTTTCTTGTCGAACCTTCTTTACTATAGAAAGAAATTTTTCTGTAGACTTTTTGAATGGTAGAATTTCAAGAATTCCGGAACCAATATGCATATGAATACCAAAATTAGTAAAGCCATTCTCAATTGCTAGTTTATAGGTTTCTAGGATATTTTCTTCAAGTATTCCAAATTTTACATGCCTTCCTGCTGTTATACAATGGTCGTGATGCCCACCACCAATCTCGGGGTTCACTCTAAATGAGATGAATTTTGGATTAATACCCAATTCATCGGCAATTTTAATCAATCTTAACAGTTGACTGCCATGATCGAGGTTTATAATTACATTTTTCTCTAAAGCGTATCGTATCTCATCGTTTGTAATATTATTACTTGTATAAATAATTCTCTCGGGAGAAAAACCAGCTATAAGACAGAGATGAATTTCGCCCGTTGATACACAATCTACAGATGCACCTTCTGATTCTAAAATTTTTAAAACAGCAAGATTTGTATTTGCTTTAACTGCGTAATGTATTCTATTATTTGTATATTCTTTTGAGATTCCTTTTTTTAATGCCCTATATCTGTCTCGTATGAGTTCTTCGTTTATAACATAAATAGGGGTTCCATATTGATTCACTAAATCTATTGTTCTTATTCCGCCAAAATATAACTGATCATTAATATATTCCAAATGCTTTCGTTTTAACCAATCAGAATTTTCCATATTACACTCATTCTTTTAAAATGAAATGGTATTTTAACTTATTTATTATTTTAATATTAAAAAAGATTTAAAGAAACTTAAAAGCAGAAGATAAAATTAATTAACTAAATTTCCGAACTAGTAGTTTAAATTTCGAAGTTTTCAATTTTAGCATCATAAACTTTTACTACTGGTCCTTCCATATAAACTCCATCATCACTTGCTGTAATAATTAAATCACCACCATCCGTATGAATTGTAACTGGTTTATTTGTCTTGAATTTATCAAGAATAGTTCCTGCAACCACCGAAGCACAAGCACCCGTTCCACAAGCCATTGTAATCCCAACACCACGTTCAAATACTTTTATTTGCGCTTCTTGATTTGAGATTATCTTAACAAATTCAACATTTGTCTTATTAGGAAATCTTTCATGTGATTCGATTATACTCCCATATTTTTCCACTTCTTGATTATTTAAATCAACTTCCTTGAAAACAACAGCATGTGGATTTCCCATAGAAACTGCTGTAAAATTATAATTCTTATCTCCAGCTTGTATCTTCTCATTAATACAATGCATCGGATCTTTACCGGGAATTACTGGAATTTTATCACATTCTAAGATGGGTATCCCCATATTAACTTTGACTTCGATTACCTTTCCGTTTTCTACAACCAATTCAGGAATTATTAATCCGTTTAAAGTCTCAACTTTAAATGAAATTTTATCAACAAGATTATTTTCAAATACATATTTTGAAAAACACCTCATTCCATTTCCACACATTTCTGCTTCAGAACCATCATTATTAAAAATTCGCATCTTTATATCATATTTTTCAGAATTACTGACAAAAATCAATCCATCAGCTCCAACAGAATAACGTCGTTCGCATAATTTTTTAGCCAAAATTCCCTTTTTTTCTTCGGGAACAACTGAAATTAAATCATTAATTATGATATAATCATTCCCTAAACCATGATATTTAGAAAATGAGAACTCTTTTATTTTAATTGTTTTCATATCAATTTGTAAGAGTTTAATCTTTTAAAAGTTTAGTTATTTAAATTAAAGCAAAGATATATTTACTAAGAACTTTCTCTATATGGAATTATAAAGATAAAGAATTTTAATTGATCTGCATAAAAATTTATAATATAAATATTATTTTATTAGAAAATAAAGGAACTATTTAACTCATGAAGAAATTTAAAATAATTATTATAATTAATATTCTTTTATTTCTACTTTCTATTTCAATTCCTCAATGTCTGACTTATACTGATGATCAGGAAGTAAAAAGCAATGGTACAATTTTCTATCTTGTTAGCCTAAATGAGAGCGAAACGTTAAATATCAACTGTTCAAGTAAGCATCAATTAAGTTATTCTTTATTTTTATTTAATTATCGCCCAACGTCAAATTATAAAAATCCAGATGGGATATATAGTTCGGAATTATATAGTTTATCAATAACATTTTATGAAGGGTATTATCCCGAATTAAATTTTACTGCAAATGAAACTTTAATATATTATATTCAAATCATTGTACATAATGAAAGTTCTAATTTAATTACTATTAATAGCAATAAAGAACTTGGACGTTATTATTTACCTTTGATAGATTCTTACCCTTTAGAGATTATTGGGATAACAACGACTTTTACAATATCAATAATAACATTTCTAATACTTAAAAAAAGGAAACTTCGAGTTTGAAGCTTCTTTTTAATATATTTAAAAATGAAAAAAAGAAATTTTAAATTATTTTCATCAATTTCCTAAATATACTAATTCATATTAAATAAAAAATTACGAAGAATTCACATGTCATTTGAAGAATTGTCTAAAAAATTAGCCGAATTGATGAAAGATACAGATCAAATGGAATTAATAAACGTAGATTTACTTGCTGAACAATTACAATTTGAGTTTTTCCCCAGTGTTGTTACAGGTGCAGTTCAAGCTGCATTACCTGGAATTGGAAAAGTGAAAGGCCCAATAGAATGGACAGAAGCGGTTTTAAAACTTGGGGAGGTTTCTTTTCCCGGTACAATTGAAACGATCGAATTTGTAAGATCAAATGGGACTAAAGTTACCCTAGGAGGGCAATCAGTTCCACCCTTTTATAATTTCCTAGGATTAGAAAAAAGAAATCCACATCCACCTGTGGTAACATATGATGTCTTCGATATGGGCGCTGATATGATGCTTCCTAAACCGATAAAGGTAGAATATAAAGGTTATCTTGATAATCCAGTTGAATGGGCAAAGTTTGCAGTCGATAAATTTGGTGCAGATTGTATTACATTCCATTCTTTATCAATTGACCCAGGATTAAAAGATGCTCCTGTAGAAAATTCCAGGAAGACATTGGAAGAGTTATTGCAAGCCGTTAAGGTTCCAATTCTTATTGGTTGTTCTGGGAATAAAGAAAAAGATGTAGAAATGTTTAAAGTCACTGCAGAAGTGTCTGAAAGCGAGAGATTATTATTATCTGCAGCTGATAAGGCAACTTGGGAAGAAGTTGTTCCTCTTGCCGTGAAGTATGACCATAATTGTCTTCTTTGGACAAGCTTGGATATGAACAACCAGATAAAAATGAATAAGGGTGCCATGGAATTAGGGCTTGCAAGAGATAGAATAGTAATGGATCCAACATGCGCAACTTTAGGCTACGGATTGGAGTATTCTTTCTCAATGTATCAGCGTATGAGATTAGCGGGACTTTTGGGTGAGGATAATCTTGCATTTCCGATATCCGGGGGAACTACCAATGCATGGGGTGCTAGAGAAGCCTGGATGAGTATAAAAAGGGCTCCAGAGTGGGGTGACAGACAATACCGTGGTCCTCTTTGGGAGATATATAATGCCCTCTCGCTTATTGTCGTTGGATTAGATCTTGCTATGATGTTTCATCCAGTTGCTGCTCAATTTGTGAAAGAAACCGTAAATGATTTCTTTAAAGAAGCTCCAAAAGTAATACCCGAATCATATATGGATTGGGTTTCAACTGTGATAAAACAGTAAATCTTTTTTTTTTTTTTCTATTTTTTGTGAAACCTTTCCCTCGGGAAGACTGCTGTGCTTTATATAATCGCCTCAACTTCATTCGTTTAATAAATTTTGAAATAAAATGACTAATTTGGATAAAGAATATTTAAATTTGCTACTGAAAATGGTTTTAAAGTAATAGAACCTACAAGAGAAATTTTCCTTACAAATCCAAGGGAATAATCAGAATAGGAATTAATTACTGAGGTCCAACTTCCTATTGAATAGAGAATCTGTTTTATGTTAAAAATAATATGAATAAGTAAACTATTAATTAAGATTTTTATTTATCTAAATAATCCACTACTGTTCCTTCCTGAGTGATTTTATAAAGAATTTTTTTGGTCTGTTGATCACTAATCTTTTCAATGCAATGCCCTTTTTCTAAAAAATCAAGATGATATTTCAACATATCTTTTTCATTTAAAAGATCTTGTTTCTTCAAAAGCTCAAATATTTCATCCTTTGTCATTGGTTTTTGATTAACAATTTCAAGTATTGCATGCCTAATAGGATGATTTACTGCTTTTAAATAAAGAGTATGAAATTCCCGGGTTTCATCGGCTGTTTTTTCATGTTTACTCCATGATTCAGAAAGATCTTCTCTTCTTTCTAAAGGCATAATAAAAATAATAAAACTTACTAATTTAGGATTTCTATTTTAATTGATGGAATGTAGGTTTTAGGCATTTTTTACAAAATATTCTTTAAAATTATCAAAATCCTTCTTAATTAGTTTAGAGTTTTTACTTAAAATGATATCACCTAAAATTGTTTTAATTGCATTTTGAATAACTTTCAAATCATTATACTCAGTTTCATTATGATATTCTTGCTTAAATAAATCTCCAACCCATGGTTTTAATTTGGGAAAGGGGGCGATAGTTCTTTTGGCAAATCTCAATTTTTCTTTTATTTCTAGAGTAAATGGAATCAGATTTAAATTATTCCAGCGGAGTATTATCCATGGGGCTAATTCATGTAATTTATCAAAATCTAAAACCAAATCATCTCTCCACTCATACAAATGATCCCAGTTCGCCACTGAAATAAAATTATCCTCTTTTGATTTCAACGCTTCAAAAAATCTCCACACATCTCGATTTGTATTTTCATCAAAAAATTGTTGACCTTCTCCATATTTAAAAAAATAGCCAATATTTTCGAGAGATTCTAAATTATAAGGATTCTTACTATTGATTTTAAAATAAATTTCAATTTGCGTGATATCAATTGTATTAGATAACACCGATTCTTTGTAAATTTTATAAACTCTATTAAATCCTTTATCAGGATGGGTCTTACCTGAAAAAGTTGGATATAGAACTAAACACGAATATATGCTTTCAAGATTATCAGATTGGGCAATAAACCATTCATAATATGATTGAATTGGCTTATTATACACATTTCCTCGAATATAAAGTATTAATAAAGGCAAGGCAATAACAATAACTGCGATTGTAATGATGATAAATAAATATAATTCTAACCCACCAAGATTAACTTCTATAAAAGTCCAAATGCTGAGAAAGATAAGATAAAATCCGACTACAAAAAAGAAGGAGATCAAATAATTCATCGATGTTTTATCTTTATCATTTTTAGTGTATAATATAGGAGGTGCGTTCTGTAATATATATTGTTCTAATTTTTCGCTCTTTATAAGCTCTGGCTCAATTAATTTCCATGTAATATCTTCCATTTCAATATCCTCATAAAATAAAAATTCATAGAAATTTAAAATTTGTATAGATTAATAAAGTCGATTTGTAATTTTAAATTTCTTCAGTCTCTTTTATAATTAAAAGGATAAATTTTCTAATTTATGTGATTTTCATATATTATAAATAAATATGTTCAAATCTCTTTGAATATGATTGATTTTACTGATTTTCTAAATTACTTAAAACATCAAGATTTTTATGATGAACAAATAGCCCATATTGAAACGATTCCAAAGAGGGAGGCAGAATTTGGAGAATTAAACCTACCAATAGATAAAAAGTTAAATAATTGGTTAGAAAATCAAGAGATTAATTTATGGAAACATCAAGCAGATGCAATAAATAGCATACTCGATAAAAAAAATACTGCGATTATCACTTCAACGGCTTCAGGAAAGACCTTATGTTATAATATCCCCGTCATGAATTCAATTCTTAAAAATCAAAATAACTGCGCTATCTATATTTTTCCTAGAAAAGCCCTTACTCGTGATCAACAGTCTAAACTCCAAGATTTTTTGAAAAATTTAAATTTAAACCAATCTTTAGCCGGTGTTTATGATGGTAGTGTAGAGAAATCTAAAAAAGATCAAATTCTTCGAACTTCAAACATTATCCTAACAAACTCTTACGCATTACATCAATATCTGCCAAGTTTCAAGCGACGTTGGAACCGAATAATAAAAAATCTGAAGTATATCGTTATTGATGAGGTTCATACTTATCGCGGAATTTTTGGCTCCAATTTTGCCTTAATGATTCGAAGATTAAAAAGAATTTTAAATACTCTTAATATTAAACCAATTTGGATTCTCGCAAGTGCAACAATGGGAACAGAAGCAAAAGAATTTATGGAGAAACTAATTGGGGAGGAGGTGAATGTTATTGATAATGATACTTCACCCACTGGAGAAAAAAAAGTATTATTATGGGATTTACCTTATAATGAAATTCTAAATTCTTATAGATCAGCCCATCAAGAGACAAAAAATATTTACCTAGCACATTTAAAGAAAGGAATTCAAACTTTAACCTTCACGACTTCGCGCAAAATGAGCGAATTACAGGCCATCTGGGCAAAAAATGCTCTTAAATTAGAAATGCCTTTACTTGAAAATAAAGTGCGAAGCTATAGGGCAGGAATAAGAAAAGAAACAAGACGAGAAATTGAAAAAGGTCTGAGAGAGAATACAATTCTGGGAGTGAGCTCAACTAATGCACTTGAATTAGGAATGGATATAGGAACCCTTGATGCCACTATAATTTCTGGATTTCCTGGCACAATTTCGAGTTTTCGCCAACAAATTGGAAGAGCAGGCAGAGGAGAAGATATATCTTTTGCAACTTATATTGCAATGCCAAATCCCCTCGATCTTTTTTACGTTCATCACCCAGAAACATTGTTCGGAACCCCTAATGAGAAACTTCTAATTACATTAACCAATAAATATCTTCTTAGAAATCAACTTAGTTGTGCAGCATATGAGATCCCAATCTCTGAAAATGAAAATTTATCTTTTGGAATTGAAGATAAACAATATTTTATTGAAATTTTGGATGATCTGGTAAATAAAAGGCTTTTAAATAAAAGAGGACCTATGTATTTTTGGACCGGTGGGTTCTTTCCTAACGGAAGATATAGCCTTGACGATTTGTCAGAAAATAATTATAAAATTATTTTAAAGTCGAAAGATAAAAAAGAGGAAATCCTCACATCCGAAGATGAGAGCTATATCTTTAGAGATTTACACACTGGTGCAGTTTATCTATTCGAAGCAGAGAGCTATTTAGTAGAAGAAATTGACCTTGACCAGAAAAAAGTCTATATTAGAAAATCGGATTTGAATTTTTACACGGAATCATTAAAACATACCGAAATATCTCAAATTAAAGTGAATGATGAGATAATAGACAAAAGAATCCATATTTATTATGGAGATGTTAAAGTTAAGCATGATTATTATGCATACAGGGAAGTAGAAACTATTTCTCAAGATATATTAAATTATTACAATTTAGACCTCCCAACAATAGAATTCGAAACTAAAGCATTTTGGTTTTTGATACCCGAACACCTTGAGATTGAATTAGATTCTCTTAATTATAATTTGGGAGGTTCAATTCATGCCTTAGAACATGCAATAATTGCAATCTCTCCATTATTTGCATTGATAGATCGATGGGACCTTGGTGGAGTCTCTATTGATGTTGATACATACCATAACCAACCAGTTATTTACGTTTATGACGGTTATAAAGGCGGAATTGGAATCACGGAAAGTTTGTATCCAATAATTAGAAAATTGCTCGAGAGTGCCTACGATTTAGTTAAGAATTGTAAATGCACTTCCTATACAGGTTGTCCTGGTTGCATAATGAGCCCAAAATGTGGCAATAACAATACTCCATTAGATAAAGATGGTGCATTATATATATTGAATTATCTTATAGAAAAAAAAGCACTTAATTAATGTTCTCAATAATGATATATATATTCCAGTATTTAATATGTAATTAAAACTAAATAAATTGATTTCATAAGGTAAAATCTAATAACAAAATTTCAAAACTATTTGTAATGAACATAATCGCAAAATAGATTAATAAGGGAAATAAATAATGTCAATTGATCACACTAATGCAAACTCTAAAAAAGAGTTCCAGCTTTTTTTATGGTTTTTTATGGGATATGCAATGTGTTATTTGATTACATTACTCGGAGATTTTTTTTCAATTACAATTAGTTATTGGATTTCAGAACTTGATCAGGAAGTATCTTTTGTCATTCCAGCGCAAGATTTAATAGAAATATTCTTAATGGGCCCTGTTTTTTCTGTTATCACATGGAAGGTTTTTAAGAGCATTTTCCTTAATGAAAAAAGCTTATTAAAAGAAAAATTATCAATGAAATGGATAACTGCCTTAGAAGTTATATTCTTTGTTACGATTAGCACGATGTGCTTAGGAAATGCTATTCATAAAGTCGTCAATGATTTAAATAGACGAGCTTTTGATATCACAAAAATTCTTTCAGACCCTTTTTACGCTGATCTCTATTATGCAATTTATTTTTGGGATGAATTTTTTGGGCATATGGCTTTAGCCGTCCCACTAATGATATTAATGAGTATGTTTATGGGGGGATTATTATTCAGCCCACCTTCGAGAGATTTAAAATGGTTTGAATGGTTATTTATCACAATTGTGGGAATTGGATATGGAATCGTATGGTTTTATGGATTCGCTGAAGGTCAAGCAACTTTTGTCCTATTATTAATTAACGTTGGTCTAGTCTTATTTATTGTTGCTACAAAATTAAAAAAAAAAAAATGCATTCGCGATCATCCATTTGTTTGGGTGGTAATAATTGAAGCACTTATTTTCATTATTTGTTCAATAATCTGGGGTTTAATAACAGGTCTTAAACCTTATTATCCCTTCTTTAAACAACCGGGAGAAGAACTCTGGATTAAATTGAAATTCTAAATGGTCGAATTTGGATTTAAGACCTTTATACGAGAACTATGGACAATTAATAAATTGCTAAAAAAGATACTATTTATATATTTCCTAATTCTATCTATAAAGCAATAAAATTTTATTAAATTGATTTCATATGGTAAAATCTAATAAAAAAATTTCAAAGTTATTAGTAATATGCATAATTGCGCTATTCATAAGTGGCATGAGCTTTATTCTTTTAATTATTCCTTCAGGCGGTCAAGGAGGAGATAAAAAAAATCTCTTGGTAATCAGCAAAGGAAATGATACCCACTTTTTACAAAGTTTACAAATTGATCAGGACAACTTTGATATTTCAGTCGTTTCAGATTCAACCCCAATTACATCGATCGAAACCTCGGTTGATATAGTTGTTATTTTTGATGCATCTTTAGACATCTCAGAGATTTCACTAATAGGAGATTTTGTGGATAATGGCGGATCATGCATAATCTTTATGGGGCAAAATTTACATAGTGATGCTACACTCTTAGAAGATCTACAAATAATTACCGATATACAGTTTGAAAAGAATACCGAGTCAATGCTATTCGTCGTAGGAGATATTTCACATCCAATCAACCAAAATATTGATTGGAATTCCGCTCCTGATATGAATGTAGACAATATGACGATTATTCCAACTCAAGATTTTAACAATTCCATTGATAGACTAATTGATGTTTTTCCGGCTTCAAAAAATTTAGAAATCGAACAATCTCGCCTACCTATTCTGGTGGAAATGGCAAAAGGAAATGGTAATATATTATTATTTACCGGTTGGCTAGAGGAAGGAGCTAATATAGGGTTTCTACTTTGGCCTTATTTAAATTATTTATTATATTCATTAGCATTAGAAAGTTTAAATGAGTCCTTTTTATCTTATCCTGATTGGCCTTATTCTCCAGTCCCTCACTTAACAGAACAGATTATATTATTAATCGTAATTATTATATTAGCAATCTTAGCTGCTTCATTGTTTTTAATTGTTAAGAAAAAATCTGGAGCACGTATCGATCAAGCAACAATAGAAGTGATGAAACGTCAAGCAGAAGAAGAGGAAAGAAAAAAGAAGGAAGAAGAAGTAGAACTCAAGAAGAAGATTGAGGCGGAAATTGATTTAAAAGATGATTGGGAAGTAATTGGAATTCATAGACAATTGGGTGGATTTCTCTTTACACTCTTTATAGGATTGATTTTAGTGATTCCACAATTATTGATATCTAATTTCGTAATGCCACAAATAATCCAACCTTATCCTCAAGCAGCAGGTTGGTATTACTATGCATATAATATATTTCAAGTCGCTTGGCTTCTCTTCGATTTTGGTACTTCATATGCTTTAGCAAAATATTTTGCTCAATATCGAGTAAAAAATCCCGAAAAAGCAATTCATTACATACAAATATTCGTCTATTGGCAATTGTTCACCGGATTAATACAGATTTCTATATTTGCTTTCATCGGTTCTATAATATTTCCGCAAACAAACATTGCACACATGAGTTGGGTGTTCATAACATTTTCTTTAGTTCAATACCCAGGTTTCTTTTTAGTATTTATGTATTCATTTCAAGGAATGCAAAAAGCAGATTTACATCTTATAACATACGTTGCTTGGGAAATTATCTGGCAACTTATTGGCCAGATGATATTTTGCTACCTAGGACGTTTGTGGGGTGCCGCGAATCCTATGTTTGGTGAAGCATTAGGAGCAGGTATAGGATATTCTATTGCAAGATATTTCGATTACTGGGCTACATTTTTCTTATCTATGATATTGTTTAAAAGATTGGGATATTCCCCTAAAACTGTGTTTAGAATTGATTTCACAAAAGAAGAATTTAAAGAATCAATGAAATATGGTTCAAAATTAGCATTCGGAGAATCATTTGTCCAATTAGGCTGGTTTATCCAAATAGTAGTAACAAGTTTATTTATTGCAAATTACTCGAACGAACTTGGATATTTTAATTTATGTTGGAATATTGGTTTGATTGTACAAATTATTTCCTTATATGGTCAATCGTTACTTGGAGCATATAGCGAATCCTATGCGCATGATAAACCAACTTTGACAAAACTTTATATATATCAAGGCTTTAGGTGGGGCAATTATTTCGGTTATTTTATTATCTCGGTACTTTTAGCGACGGGTGCAAAATTTTTAGTTGGCGCTGCAGGAGTTGAATATGGAACACCAGCAGTAAAATTTTTAGTTCCTTTAATGATATTCCATGCATTCGGTATTTATTCTTGGTTAGGTGATTGTGTTTTTCAAGGTACCGGAAAAACTGGTTTATTGGCTGTAACTTGGATAATAGAGCAGACTTCGAGGGCACTATTGATTATAATTCTCGTTATTTGGCTGAAAGACATGACCGCAGTACTATTTGCGTATATTCCCGCAGTATTAACGAAAGATATACTATTATGGTTAATTATCCGCTTTAAAATTACGAAATATAAAATATATCCATTTAAAACATTCATAACTCCCGCTATAGCAGCAATAATAAATTATATAGTCCTATTTTTTATAGGTGAACTTCTCTGGACAATCGATTTAGGAGATAAAATCATAAATACAGCTATAATATTCTTAATTGGAATTTTTCTATTCATGTATTTCTACGCATTTATAGAGGGAATTCTTGGAGGATATGATGATAACACTCTTCAAGAGTTTGAGAGAGCTGCAAATCTTGTTGAAGGACCGATTGGAGCACTCCCAAAAGCCTTATATAAAATGGCAAAACTTGGTAGCAAAATAAGTCCACTACATAACAAATTTAAAATAGATATCTATGAACAAGCCATGAAAGAAGCTTATGAATTAACCCTAGAAAAAAAAGTTTTAAAAATTTAAACTTATTTTTTTTTTTCTCATTTTACAATCAACCTATACAGAAAAAGTAGTTTATTGGGTAAATTGAAATTATTTTCTAATAAATAAGATAAATTAATTATTTTTCTCCAACTTATTAATATATTGAACACTTCAATCATTGATAATAAGTGAGGGTTTATCGTAAGAATAACTCTTTCCGTTTTGGAGATCGGTGGACAGGAAAGATTCAAGTTTTTTAAGAGTGATTTTTTTAAAGGTGCTTCAGTAATCGCTCTAATATTTGATTTAGCCCGCCCGGATACTTTCGATAGACTTGAAAAATATTATAATGAGATACGGGGAAAAGCTGGAAATATCCCAATTATACTCGTGGGAAATAAAAAAGATTTGGAAAAAGATCTTGGCATCTTAATAAGAAAGAAAAAGATCCTTGATGTTGTTCATAGGTATAGCTTACTGGAATATATAGAAACTTCAGCGTTATCAGGTTTAAATATTAAAAAGCTATTTGATAAGATGGCTTTATTAGCCTTAATAGATATACGCTCTCCCCCTAAATTGGGCCAAATTATTGATAAAGAAAATTTTAAATTTAAAGTCGTTCTTGCAGGACCGGCAGCTGTTGGTAAAACTACCATTCTAAGAACTTTAGTTGATAAAGAATTTACCGAACAATATAAATTAACTGTAGGATTAGATACTACAACCCAAACATATGAAATACCTGATGAGGAAATTTCTCAAGAAGCGAAAGAATCAATCGAAAAAGCATGGAATTCATTAGATAAGATAATTAAAAAACAGACAACCACTCAAATGATAGAGGCCACACAGACAGAAACAGTAATGGCCCAACATAATGACATTAATAACCCAAGTGAATCATCTCAAAACTGGCGCCTTAAACGAAAATATAACTTTTTGGGGCTTATTATCATATTAATTTGCATAATACTGACGATAATTATAATTTTTAATTCATTCACCTAAAAGAATAAGGAAAAAAAAGAAAATATAATTTTTATTTAGATGAGATTGACCAAAATCTTATAACATCTTCCATAATTGACGATTTGCCATGGAAATGATGTATTGCTGTATTTGTCTCGTTCCTCCGACAATTTCTTGTATTCTTGAGATTCCTACGAGATCCCACATTAATGTATTATCACAGACACCAGCACCTCCCATAAGATTCGCCATTTCATAACAACAACGTTCGGATAATCGAGATGCTTCCAATTTAAAATGGCTGGAGGAAGCAATCATTGCTTGGGAGATATTTCTTGGAATCTCACCCCCAAATTTTTCCATTTTTTTATCATATTCTTCGCAGAATTTTAATAATCCTATAGTTAAATTTGTTGTTCTTGCCCAATAATCGGCAAAGGTGAAACCAACTCCTTGGAATTTTAAGATTTCTTGGCTAAATTGCTTTCGCATGTTGATATAAATAAATGCGTGTGAAAGGGCGGTCCATGCTTGAGCAACATTTCCTACTGCGATCCCAATTCTTTCTAGTATTAATCCTTCAAATAGGTGACCCCTACCTTTTCCAATGCCCCCTAAAACATATTCTGGGGGAACTCTTATATTAGTTAGGTGATTGTGGCCGATCCAAATTTTTGGAGTCCATGGAATAAATACTCTTTCACTCTTCCATCCGTCCCAACTTGTATTAATTAAGTATTGGGTCATTTGATTACCTTCATTTGCTACTGCAGTACCGTATCCAACAACCCATTTAGCTTTGGGGGAGTTAGTGTTGAAAATTTTTTCACCGTTAACAATTAAGCTGCCATCTTCTTGGGGTTCGGTAACAGTCAATTGATGTACAGCATCCGAACCTCTTTCGGGTTCTGTTATTAAAATTGCCCCACATTCTTTACCAGTTATTAGATCTCTTAGAGCATCCAACCGTTCTGGGATTCCTTCATGATGAGCTTTAATGGCATTTATTGCTAATATTGTAGCGCCCATAGCCATACAAAACTGGGTATCAAACTGATCAACTGAAAAAATTCTCATCATTTCAGCAACAGCACCATGTTCTTCATAATTAATATCGAGTTCATCCATTTTATAGGAACGTGATACATATCCTTCTGCACCAAAATCGGGAATCCATTGATATAAATCTTCATCCATACTATGTTGGATGTTATTTTTTTTCTCATATCTCATGCAGAATCTTTGTACCTTTCTTAAGAAATTAAATTGTTCGGGGCTTAAGATTGCCATTAAGTTATTATTAAAAAAGGTGTACCGATTTTTTAGGTTCATTTTTTCCATTATTTCATCATTTATTGCTTGGTCTTGATACATTGGCATATTCTTATATCACTCTTTTAATTTAGTTTTTAAATTATGTATTGGTAGAAATAAATTTTGAAAATTTTAAAGTTATTTTGTGTAATAGTAATTAATATATAATTTTTTTCTCTAATACATTGAATGATTACTTTATTCTCTGAGAATTATTTTCAATTTTAGAAATAAAAGTATTTCAAAAGGCAAATAACATCAAATTTATCTTTTAAAATTTATGGTTTTTCTAAATTTTTTTTAATTAAAACCATTTATTGTTAAAAAAAGAATTTAATCGTCAGTTAATTGATTAATAACTGACGAGATAAGTAATTTTTATATCATCTTCCATAATTGACGTGTTGCCATGGAAATGATGTATTGTTGTATCTGGCGTGTCCCTCCGACAATCTCCTGTATTCTTGAAAGTCCCAAAAGATCCTGCATCATTGTATTATCATTGACTCCTGCACCTCCCATAAGATTCGCCATTTCATAACAACAGCGTTCGGATAGCCTTGATGCTTCCAATTTAAGGTGACTGGCAGAAGCAACAATAGCTTGTGAAATATTTCTTGGTATTTCGCCGCTAAATTTCTCCATTTTTGCATCATATTCTTCACAAAATTTCAATAGTCCGAGGGTCAAGTTCGAGCACCTTGCCCAATAATCAGCAAAAGTAAAACCAACTCCTTGAAACTTTAAGACTTCTTGTTTAAATTGCTTTCTCATGTTAATGAAGAGAAATGCAAGTGAGAGTGCGCCCCATGCTTGGCCGATATTACCCATTGCAATCATTATCCTTTCAGGAGTTAATCCATCAAAAAGATGATCTCTACCCGTACCTATTCCTCCTAAGACATATTCTGGAGGAACTCTTAAATTTTCTAAGTGCTCATGGCCAATCCATATTTTAGGAACCCAAGGAATAAAAACTCTTTTGACATTAAATCCTTCCCAATTTGTGTTGATTAAGAACTGTGCCATTGTCCTTCCATTATCTTTTTCTGCGCATGCGTAGCCAACGACCCACTTTGATTTTGGAGCGTTACTATTGTAGACTTTTTCACCATTAAGAGTAAAACTGCCATCTTCATTCTGCTTGCATTCAGTTAACATATGCACAGCATCAGAGCCTCTTTCGGGTTCTGTTATCAATATAGCGCCCGGAGATTCACCTGTGACTAGTTCTTTGAGCGCTTTCAAACATTCTGGTCTTCCATTATGATGGGCTTTGATTGGATTTATTGCTAATATTGTAGCTCCTAAAGCCATATCGAATTGAGTATCAAACATATCGATGGCTATTGCTCTTAACATATCAACAGTTAATCCGTAATACTCATAATTAAGATCAATTTCTTCATATTTATAACCACGAGTTACTAATCCTGCTTTACCGAATTCAGGTATCCATTCATAAAAATCCTCATCTGGAGAATGTTGGATGTTATTTTTTTTTTCAAATCTCATGCAAAATTTTTGAACGGTTTTTAACCAATTAAATTGCTCTGGTTTTAAAATTGACATTAAATTGTTATTTAAAAAAGCATAACGATTTTTTAACGATAATTTTTCTAATATTTCATCATTTATTGCCTTGTCTTGATATCTTACCATTTTTATTATCACTCTTTTATTATTGTATTATTTTTTCATTCTTAGATTTATCAATTTCAATAGTTTTAATTATTCTTTGTAATTGTGGTTATTATTTAACTTTTTTTTTCTAACAAGTTGAGTAGTTGCTTTATTTTCTGTGGATTTTGTTCGGTTATTGCAGATAAATAATGTAATGAGCAGATACCATCAAGATGTTTTTCTAATTGGTGTAAAAAACCCAAATCTTCTTCTTCAAATCCTTTCATTAATAGTAATGGAATTTCTTCTTCGGTAACTGGCTCAATTTTCGGGCAATATTCCACCCAATCCACTAGATATTTATTTATTAGGAATCTCATATATAGAAGAGATGTATACTCCGTCAAATTTGACTCGGCTAAAATTTTTTGCAGTGAATTTGGTTCATCAAATCTAGTTAATAAACCAATTATCTTTTTATCCTTAAACTCTTCAGTTAACGATTGTTCATCTTTTCTACTGGCTACGAGATACTCTTTCCCTCTACTAGTAATGAGAAAATCGTCTGATTTAAGAGGATTGAATCTTAGATAGATTTTATTTGCAATCCATAATTTGAATATTTGTTTTTTAAATACTGATAATTCTAAGGAATGTTTTTTTACAATACTTTCTACACTTTCTAATCCCGTTATATAAGAAATAAGATTAATTTCTTCTTCACTTGTTGAAGATTCTATTAATTCACTAATTTCTTTATTTTTATTTTCATAAAATGCCAATTCTGAAGTAAGATCAGGAACTAAGAAATTTAAAATAACCCGTTCAGCAAAATATTCAAGAACTATATTCAGAAAGAGATCAAAAATGTCATCCCTTTCAAGGCTTTCCGTAGATTTTGGTGAATAATTTGATTCTATTTCTGTAAGACATTGTTTTAGCCGTTTTTTAATATTATCGTCTATAAAATTAGAAATTAAAACAATAAAAAAGGAGGTTCCAAAGATATAGGTGAAAATAAGCTTTAAGCCTGGATATTCTAATTGATTTTGATATTGAAAATCAATTATATTTTTTTCGGCTTCTATTTCATTAATCTTTTCATCAGAGGTTTTATCTTGATTAAAATCAAATTTTAAAAATTTTTCAATTTTATTAATTGCTGCATCTGTTGTTTTATGTTCTTTTTTTTTATCTATAATTTCTTTAGGAGTTTTTATTTCTATGAAATAAGGAGATATGTCAAATTCTTTTATGATTTTATGATAATTAATATTTTGAGGATACTTTAAAATGGTTAAATCCCGCAATTCAAATAGCGGAGGTTCTTCATTATTGAAGGCGGTCTTTTTGAAGACACCAAGAAAATTTAATTCAACCATTTTAATTCACCTTATAGTTTTAAATTTATAAATTTTTAAAAAAAAGTATTTTTAAAGAGACATTTGGATTCTTTTCGAAAATTTTTTGGAGATTATAAGAGCTGTTTCAAAGGGACACTCTCTCTTAAATTGAATTACACTTATCATTTCTTTATTTACTGCATTTATTGATAAAATTCCAAAATCTTCCAGAGTAATTAATTCATTAAGTTCATCTTTCCCTGTGATATGCCTTGCTTCAAGCATTCTTATTATCTCAGAAAATATCTTATACTCAAGGGAAGATTTTATTATTCCACCATCTTGTGTTAATAAAGCACAATCGATTACAAATGAGGAAAATTTTTGTAGATCTTTAAAAATTTGTTCAATTTTATGAAAAGCTAAATCATCAAGAATTTTTTTATTATTTTCAATTATTTCTTCCACTGTAGACCCAAATTCAAAAAAATCGGTTATGTTACCATTAAAATCTATCAATTGATCGTAAAACTGCTGAATAAATTTGTTTTTTATTGATAGCAAATTAGCCCTGAGTGGTAATAAATTATCACTTCTTTCAGCCAAAATTACAAATAAAAGTTCCATTTTCCCAGTTTTTTCAATTTCAAAAATAAATCGATATTTTCCCATTTCTATTTGGTTAAGATCTATAGTTTTTAGACTATGTTTCAAAAAGGCATAAATTGCTGAAAGAAAGCTGCTAGTGAGTTTAAGGTTAAAAATATCATCATATATCTTGTAGTATATCAATTCTCCGCTACTTCTTAAAATGAAAATAGTCTTTATTATATTATTTCACCAAGAATATTATCATGATTTTGATTATTTCATATTTTACTACTATGTTAGAATTCGAATTTTGACCATTCATCTTCTTCTTCCTCTTCTTCTTCCCAGTCTTCAAGATTTTCAGTCGCTTCAGCTTCTTTGGCTTCGCTAATCTCCTCTGGTTCATATTCTTCCTCAAAAGAGATAGTTTTTTCTAAATCGGTTGAAATTTCCATTTCTGCTTTTATTTGTGGAATTGGTTCTTCTTCCCTCTTAGCTTTCTCAACTAATTTTAAATAATCACCGTGTATTTTTATCGTGATATCAGATTCTTCTTGAAGTAGTCTAACAACAACTTCTTCACTTGCTGAAGTGTCATGAGGCATTCGCATAATAACTGCACGACGACCTGTAAAAACACCACTGATAATTTCTACTTTATCACCTTCCTCGAGATATTCAGTGACAGAACGAGGTACTAGCACATGATTAATTTCTTTTAATTTGATCTGTCCCACAATTCTTCCTTTTATATGTTGAACACCTTGAATGGCTCTTTGAACATCTGTTTTTTGAGTAGCTTCAATGAAGATAAAACCAGGTAAAAGTGGAGTAACAAGCATTCCTTTTATGTCAGGTAATGGAGATAGGATTTTAAATCGATAAAATATTTGCTTCAAAATATTACTTTCTTGATTGAGTGTTGTGCGAACAGCAAAAATGGTTGTATCTACATCAGTTTCCTTTATAGTCATATCTAAATCGACAGTCTCTGCTTCATCTTCTTCCCCTCTTTCCTTATCTGCCATTTTTTTTTATTCTCTCTTCTTAATAATAAATATAAATTTACTTATTTAAGCATTCTTTCATTATTACTCTTTTCCAAGAAATCTAATTGATTTTAGGAGTTATTAAAATGTTTGATTAAATTTTTAGAAAAAGACAAATATTATTAGTCTATTATAAAATATAAAATTTTTGTAAAAGTTGTTGGAGATTTGTAAGTGAAAGATATATTATTCTAACTAATTCTATAAGGGAATGTTATCGATATCAAGTATCTCAGGCACTTTTCTATTGCGCTCGAGCCAAGCAATCTCATTAGCTCTATACCGCCAAAATATTTCACATTTTCCCAATTTTCCGGCCGTTTGAGTTTCCCAGTCCCAACTTGAAATTAATATTAAATCCCCTTGACGCATCCACACCCTTTTTTTAATTTTACCACGAACACGACCAATTCGATAAACTTTATCCTCACAAAATACGCGCATTCTTTCATTTCCGAGGATTTCAACAACTCTGCCAAACATTTCCCCGTTTCTTCGATTTGGGAATTTAATTCTAAATGATTGTGCTTGTTGGGCTTCTTTATGTTTTTTCTTTGTCAAATCTTTTAACCAAATCTAATGTTATATTTCTTTAATTATAATTAAGTTTAAATTTTTTTCTGTTAAGATTTTTAAAAAGTTCTTAAATAAAATTAAATAAAAACTATATTTTATCATCTGGTATATACTGACTTTTTATAAAAACCACTTTTATATTAGAATTTGAATCATTTCGGATATTATGCATTTCCCTTGGTTCAATTAAGAAAGCTGAACCTTCTGGTGCAGCAATTTCCTTATCATCAACGATCATTACACCATCTCCTTGAATGAAAAAGAAGGTTTCATCTAAAAAGTTGTGCCCGTGAGGTTTATCTCCCATATATTCTCCAGGTTTAAGAAGAATCACCCCCCAATCAATACTGGGACCCCTAAAAAGATATTTCACACCAGAATCTCCACCACGATATTCGAAATCAGACTCTTTTACTACTTTCATTTATTTTACCTCCAATTATTCTTTTCATCTTAATTTTGTTTATAATAATTTACATATTTATTTTTTTTAACTTTATAATGCATTCAAAAGAATTTGCTTTAGACTTTCTTTATCAGTATCTCGAGGATTATTATTCAAAGATGACCCTTTCGTATCCTTAACGATGTCATCAAGATCATCTTCGGTAATTCCAATCTCTTTTAAATGCAGTGGGATTTCACAATGTTTAAAAATTTTTCTAATGAGTTCGATTGTCCAAACAGCTTTATCTTTTATACTATCTGGGCAATCTTTTATCTTCAAATCAACCTCATTAATAATATTGCTCTGAACTGCAATATCCGCAATATAAGCATATTTCTTTTGAACATGTTCTAATTCAACATTATAATCCATCACATATGGCAATAAAAGACCACAGACTAACCCATGATTGATGTTATGTTTAACTCCAATTGGATGAGCAAATCCATGAACCGCCCCAAGTTTAGAGGTTGAAAATGCCAATCCATCAATGAAACTTCCTAACATCATCTTTTCTCTCAGTTCAATATTTAATAGATCATTTACTACTTTAGGAAGAGATGGAAGTAATAATTTTATTGATTCAATTGCAAAAATATCTGAAAGACAATTAGATGCTTTTGATACAAACGCCTCTATTGATTGAACTAACGCATCAGCACCAGAAAATGTCGTATATTTTTTAGGGCATGAAAGAACTAATTCAGGATCTAATATTACGATATGTGCCATCATTTTATCTCCACGAATGCTTTGTTTAATTCCTCGAGTAGGGTCAATTACAACTCCGTTATTGGTCACTTCAGATCCAGTTCCGGAGGTAGTTGGGGCAAGTATTAGTGGAAGTCCCGCTTTATCAAAACTTCTTCTACCAACATGATAATCTTCGACTATTCCATCGTTTGTAACTAATCCAGATATGCATTTAGCGGAATCCATAACACTACCTCCACCTATACCAATTATGATATTTGACTTTTGTTCAATCACAAGTTTTTTGCCATAATTTATTACAGTTGTGGTTGGTTCTCCTTCAATCTCATCATAAATAAAAACCGAAATATTTGCTTCATTTAAATTTTTTAAGATTTTCTCTAAATTACCAGATTTCTTAAGAGAACTTTTTCCAGTAACTAAAAATGCATTTAATTCTTTTTTTATATCCTTTTCGCAAATATATCGCGATTGTTCGCCTAATAGTGAGATTTTTCCTCTTCCAAAAATTATACGAGGCGATCTAAAGAGGAAATCTTTTTTAGAAAAATTTTGAATTTCCATCGTAATCAACCAAATTATAAATAAAATATATTTAAATTATAGCTGATCAAAATTTAATAAAGTTTTCTAATCGAATCGATCAGAAACAATTTTCCTTTTTTGTCTTAGATATATAACACTTATTCCCAATTTCATTGCCCTTGACCGAAGTCTAGAATCATTTGTTGCCAAATGAACTTTAAAATTATTATTTAACAATTTTTGACATGCTTTAATTAAAAAATCATCTACGGTTTCTCCAGTTATCCTTTCTATTGGGATCTCACAGAATTTATGAGATCTTAAAATTTTCAAGCCTAATTCTAACTGTTTCTGATATTTGACTTTTTTACTTTCTCTTATTTTTTTCCAGTTCAATTCATCTAAAGTGGATTTAAAAACGATATAAGCCAATTTCCCCGGGATGATATCTCTAATTTCTTCAAAATAATCAATCCCAAACTGAGATGGAATTAAAATAAAATTCGCATCCAAAATGATAAGCTGATGATCTTTTAGGTCGTTAAAATAAGATAACATTTATATTTGAATACCCTGGCGTTCTAATATTTCTTGAGTTAAACGTTTAAAGGATTCTTCAACATTTTCACCAGTTTTTGAAGATATCTTGAGATAATCAAATAAATTTAAGTCTTCGAGATATGATAAAGCAAAGTCATCATTCACATTTATATCTTCTATTAAATCAATTTTAGTCCCAAGAAATAAAACAGGTAAGTTAGGGTCGTTTTGGCGCACAATTTGAATCCATTGTTCAAGTTTTTCCAATGTTGCAATTCTTGTAAGATCAAACATTAGTAATGCTCCTTTAGCCCCTAAAACATAACTTCCAAGTAAAAACCTAAAACGTTCTTGCCCACCAAAATCCCAGAGTTGAAGTGTAATCTCATTGTCTCCTAAAATAATAGATTTTAAAAAGAATTCCACTCCAATAGTCATTTTAGTCTCTGAGAAGAATTGTCCTTCGACAAAACGGCGTAAAAGTGTTGTTTTTCCTACGCCGCCCTCTCCGGCAGTCAAGATTTTCATAATGAACTTTTTAGGTATTTTTTCTCCACCGAAAATTATGAGTTATTTATTGTGATTTATAAGATAAAATATGATTATTAATTGTATTTAGTAATTCTTATTAATAAAATAAATTAATTTCAGAAAAATAAAACTTTTCATTTTTAGAATTGAGATTTGAAGATCTTATATTATCAATTCTTTTTTTTTAAGATTCATTTATTAATCAAAAAATAGGATTGAATTAAGTAATTCGTAGATATTAATATGTATCCTTATCTCTATACTCTTTTACAGAAATTTCTCTTTCTGGTAGCCGATTAAATTTTTTAAGAGTATTCAAAATACATTTGACTTCAGATTTTGTTTGTAGATCATATTTTTTCATACCCTCGAGGATTTCCTTCTCACCAAATCCTTTTTTATAAAGTTCATTAAACTTATTTACTGATTCTTCGTGAAAATAAATATATCTATTATCCAAATATACAATTAGATATGGTTTTTTGCGTTGTTTTTGAGATAATTTAAATAACTCTTCTCTAATTTTTCTCAAGGGTTTTTTCATTTTATAAGCAATTGTATCCTCTTCAATCATATAATATTCCATCATTTTTGCTTTAAAGGATCTCTTGAAGAAGAGATTAGGAAGATATGACAACAAATATAAAATTATTGCAATACCCACTAACCAAATTGCTAGTATTGGTTCTATAAAAAAAACAAATATCACGGCTATTAAAAAAATTAGAAACCAGTTACGCCCAACACGTTTGAAAAATACTATAATTTTATTAGGCATCGATATTTTAAGATTATTTTCAAAACTATTTAAATTTTCTAAAAGTAAATCAATTAAATTAAGAGTTTTAAGTAAAATGATCATAATAAATGTAGGAATATTTCAATTAGATTGAAAATAGTAAGTAAAGAATAAAATTAAAATAAAAGTGTTTATTATAAATTTATAGCACTTCGCACTAGACTGGAAGTTAAACAACATATCGTTACAGGTAAGTACTGATATTGCGATTATCGGGAAACTGTAAACTGTTAATTCGTTAACGGTCATAGGATGTTGGAAAAACCTGATCCCTTTCCGAACTCAGAAATTTAGTGCGATTTGCATTCTATTTTTTATTAAATTAATGATATAATCAAAAATATTGAAGAGCAGATCATTCTTAAGTTAATCAAAAAAAAATTAAAAATTTTCTATTTAGATTACCATAATCTCTATTATGGAAAGACTCCCCGTAATTCAATTGCTTTTGCAACTCTTGAGACAGCAATCATATATGCGGCTATTCTATAAGACACATTTTCTTCTTTAACCAGTTTATGTACAGATTCAAATGCATTAAGAATAATTTTCTTTAGTTCTTTATTAACTCGATCTAAATCCCAATAATAAGCATTTATATCTTGAACGTATTCAAAATAAGAAACGATTACGCCTCCACCGTTAGCCAAGATATCGGGAATAATAACAATACCCTTTTTATTAAGAATTTCATCTGCTTTTGGTGTTGTAGGTCCGTTTGCGCCCTCTAAAATAATTTGACAATTAAGATCATTTGCATTATACTCAGTTATTTGATTTTCTGTTGCTGCAGGAATTAAAATATCACATTTGATTTTAAAAAATTCTTCATTAGGAATGATCTTAATAGAATCATCTTTAAAATCAGTAATAAGATTTCCTCTTCTTTGCCATTCTATTAATTCATCTATATTTAAACCTTTCTCAGAATAAATTGTACCATAATACTCTGAAATTGCTATTATTTTTGTTCCATATTCATACAGCCTTTTACCAATAATAGAACCAACTTTTCCAAAACCTTGAATTATTGCAGACATAGATTTTAAATCAAGACCTTCTTTTTCACAAAATTTCTCTATCACAAAAAAAATGCCAGTTCCTGTTGCTTCACTTCTACCTGGGGATCCTCCAATTTCCAAGGGTTTTCCTGTCACAACGCCAGGCATTGTAGCTCCATGTTGCATTGAATATGTATCCATCATCCAAGCCATAGTTTGAGCATTAGTACCTACATCTGGAGCAGGAATATCTCTATCTGGTCCAATAATATTGATGATCTCTGCAGTATATCTCCTTGTAAGTCGTTCAAGTTCTCTATGTGATAACTTTTTAGGATCAACACAAATTCCACCTTTAGCGCCACCTAAAGGGAGATTGTGTAGAGCGCATTTCCAAGTCATCCAAGTAGCTAATGCTTTAACCTCATCTAAAGTAACATTAGGGTTAAAACGCACTCCACCTTTTCCAGGACCTCGAATAGTTGAATGGTGAACACGATATCCTTCGAAAATTCTAAGACTACCATCATCCATAATAATGGGTATTGAAACAATTAACGATCTTTCTACTCTTTTAAGAAAACAGTGTGTATCTGAATTTAAATTCATTTTTTCAGCGACGAGTGCCAACTGTTGTTTTGCCATTTCGAAAGGATTAACTTCCATAAAATTTTCCTTATTAATTTTTTAAATTTATATTAATATTTTGTTTTATAAAAGTTGTAATTAAATATTACAGATAATATTATCATTTTTTTTCTCCATTATGGAAAAATTCCCCTTAATTGTAAGGCTTTTGCAACCCTTGAAACTGCAATCATATAAGATGCAGTTCGAAGGGTTTCTTTCTTTTCTTTAGCAAGGCTACAAACATTTTCAAACGTATCTAAGATAATCTTCTTTAGTTCTTTATTGACTCGTTCTAAATCCCAATAATATGCATTTATATCCTGGACATATTCAAAATATGAAACGATAACGCCTCCACCGTTTGCAAGAATATCGGGAATAATAATAGTACCCTTTTTATTAAGAATTTCATCTGCTTTTGGTGTTGTAGGTCCGTTTGCACCCTCTAAAATGATTTTACAATCAATTTCATTTGCATTATGCTCAGTGATTTGATTTTCTGTTGCAGCAGGAATAAGGAGATCACATTTAATTTTGAATAGTTCTTCATTGGTAATTGATTTTATAGAATTTCCTTTAAAATCCTTAAGGAATTTTCCTTTATCTCTCCATTCTATTAACTGATCTACATCAAGACTTTTCTCAGAATGTATCCCTCCCGCTAATTCTGTAATTGCAATAATCTTACAGCCATATTCATATAACTTTTTGGCAATAACCGAACCCACTTTGCCAAATCCTTGAATAACCACAGTCATTGATTTTAAATTAAGACCAAACTTTTCGCAATATCTTTCAATTATAAAAAAAAGTCCGGTTCCTGCTGCTTCACTTCGTCCAGGGGAACCCCCTATTTCTATTGGTTTTCCTGTAACAACTCCAGGGATTGTTTTCCCATACTGCATTGAATATGTATCCATTATGTATGCCATAATTTGAGCATCTGTACCAATATCTGGTGCTGGAATATCTTTATTAGGTCCTATCATATTAATTATTTCTGCAGTATACCTTCTAGTAATCCATTCTAATTCTCTTTTTGATACATTTTTAGGATAAACACAAACGCCTCCTTTTGAGCCTCCAAATGGGAGTCTATGAAGACTTGTTTTCCAAGTCATTAACATAGCTAAAGCTTTAATTTCATCAAGTGTCACCAATTGACTATATCGTATACCACCTTTACAAGGACCAAGAACAGAGGAATGTTGAACTCGAAATCCTTCAAACATTGTTAGGTTTCCATCATCCATGATGACAGGAATTGAAACAATAACTGAGCGTTCTACGTTTTTGAGAAATTTTTCAATATTTGGAGGTAAATCTATTTTTTTTGCAATTATCTCAAGTTGTTTTTTTGCTATTTCATAAGGGTTAATTTCCCACATATTTCCCTCACTGAAATGATTATTTTAAATTAGAGAGATATTTTATAATGTTTAACTTTTATTTATTAATTTTTACTAAGGACTAGAAAAAAAATGTTAATGCAATTAATATATCAGAATTCTAATTTTTTAATTAATTTGCTTATTGTAGGTACGGGCAGATCTTTAGATATTTTAAGCACCTACTATGTTACGGCAAAATTAAAACTCGAAACTAATAAAATAGCTAGAAGAATTGGTTGGAAAGGGATGATTTTAGTTCAGATTCCTATTTTAATCCTCGGATCTTTAGATTTTTACCTTGCTCTTTTCATTTTTTTATGGAGTTTATATCTATTTGCCAATAACTTGGAAAGTTCTTGGTTTATTAGAGATAAGGGAGAAGAGCAATATTATAATGATTTAAAAGATATTTTGAAGCGAACACCGGTAAGAAAAATAATAATTGGTGAAATTTCATTGATTTTTTCTTTTAGTGTCTCAGGAGTTTTTATGTTAATTCTAGTTTTTATTTTTCGAGATTTTATTGCAGCGTTTTTTATTGGTCTCGCAATGGTTTGTCATGGGTTATTAGGTTCTTATCGTTCTCTCAGGTATCTCTTATCATTAAGAAAATATGAATTAACTGATAAAACCAATGAAGCAATTTAATTTTTTTAAGATCTTATATATTTCTTTTTGTAATTTTGCCAATTATTAAAAAGAATTATTATACCTAAGGCAAGTAATCCAAGCAATCCAAAATTAATTGAGATTAAAACATAATATAAAATAGGTGGCAGGATCTCAATTTGGAAATTATTTATGTTATAGAGAAAAATTGAATTATTTGCATAATCAAATCCAATAATGGCATATTGATATTCCATAAAATCTAATTTATTTAATGTATAGGAATGTAGATCATCTGTGCTACTTTCTTTTTCCAAAGGAAAATAATTATATGAAGAAAAATTATCATTTGAAATCAGAAAGAAAATATTTTCTATACCGGATTCATTATCGGATGCGTTAATTGAAAAGCAGATATTATCAGAAACAGATGGTTTTTCAGGATTCATATGGAGATTCTCTAAAATGGGAGGATTATTATCCAGTAGGGTTGTAAATGAACCGTTAATTGGTTTGATATTGTGTCCGGTAATTGTATAATTATATGTGTCGATACCCAAAGGGAGGATTATATTTACGTGTCCGTTTATATCTGAATAGAAAGTTCGATATTTCCCTCCACTACTTACAAAATTAATCCTAATATTTGAGAGAGCGTTATCATTAATATCTGTTATATACATTGAAAAATGCTGCCCTTCATAAATGTCTCCAGAGAATGGATCTTTAGGTGTTTTTGGGATATTTGTATAAATATCTACTTCAGGATCTCCCAATAGACAATAAGTTAAGACGTTTTTTCTTTCCCATTCGAGCGAGATATTTATATTAGAATACTGAAACCAATCACTGTTTAGATATTCAACTTTAGAATCGTAAAGTGCTTTTCCAGGTTGATAACTTTTATTAATAAAGAACGCTTCCCAAAATAATTTGCAATTGCCGCGATTCAACATTTCTAAGTCTAGATCTTGTTCAAAATACCAAGTAGCTCTTAATGCTCCAATATATCCTATCGCTCCAGCATCTTGTCTTTTAATTAAAATTTCACCGATATTATTATCTCCATAGTCATAACTGGAAGTGGTGCATGCATCAGCATAAAATAATGTGGGCATATTAGTATTTGAGGAATTTCCTGCATTACTGCTGCTGTAAATTATATCTCCAGATCTACTAATAAATCTATTGGGAGCTCCATGACCCGCAAAAATACCCAATGAATGTCCATCATTAAAATTATTTCGAAATGTTAAACTTGGATCTGTAATATTATCAAAATCTGGATTTTGTTCAAAGCTTGAAGTAGTTTGGATCAAATGCACATAATCCATTGAATCTAGAACATAATTTGATAGAATATAACTTGTAAGTCTCGCCTCATCTTCACCAATCCCAGATTCTGTTTGATAAGGATAATCAGAAATTACACCTGCAAGTAAAAATGAGTTCATCCAATCTCCTATTTGAGGATTTGTTTCGTATTTAAGAGTTTTATTCACCATAATTTCTAACTCCTCATCATCTGAAGCGGGTAAGCGTCCAACATAAATTTCAGGAGTCCAATCGATTTCATCAACTCCATTATCATTATATACTGATGATTCGCCCCATCTCCCGTCTCCGTCATCATCCCAGGTTCCGTCTAAATCAGCATAATAAAAATCTGTTGGTTTAGAATAATCATCTCCAACCGTTTCGCACTCACCTAACGGGAGTACATCATTATTATATACAAATCTTATGGGAATTAAGTCTGTATCTCCTGCTAACAACACCCATTGAATTTCTTCAGAATTATAATAACTTTTAATCATGTTTCTAATCTTTTCTTGTGTATCTACACCGGAATAACTTGAATAATTTGTTAAAATCAGTGTTTTCACGCCTTTTTGATTTTTCCATTCAGCTAAGGGAGTTAAAATATTAGTGAAATTAGGTTTATCTGGAGGAGCAATAATTAACATTTCAATTCTTGGATTAAACCATTCTTTTAAATCTTGAGTAAGATTTGCTCTTGGAAGTAATGAGAGGTCAATATTTAGTTCATTATTTGCAGATAAAGAAAATCTTTGTTGATAATTTGAACTTGAAGTTAAGAAGAGAGAAAAAATTATACAATAATGAAGTAAAAATATAATCAAATACCTTGAATATTTTAATTTGTTGGTTGACTGCATTTTAAGGAAGTAATTTTTCTCTTAGAATGTTAAATTAATCTATTCTAATAAATTTAATATTTATATTAAATAATTTTAAATGAAATTTAGATTATTCTATCAAATAAATAGATAAACTAAGAAAATGATATAGAGTATAAAAAGGGAAATATTTAAGAAAGGTTAAAAAGATGGTATTGAAAGTAAGTAGTTGTCCGCAATGCGAAAAAAAAATTTTTTTTCGAATTGAACTTTCTGATATAACTACTGAAAGATTTCCTGCACCAGTATATATTGTGCATAAAAATGGAATTTGCGATCAACTCTCAACTTTTTACGTAGATAGTAAATTAAGGATTTCTTATTCAACAAAAGAAAAGAAAGAGGGGGCAATAAAGACCCTTCATACAATAGATAAACCTTGATTTTTCAAAAATTCTAAAAACTTATTTATTGTATTATTTTATTTTCATTAAAAATAAGAACCAATTTAAAATATTAAATATTAAAAAAAAAGGGAGTTTTATTTAGCAATTGAGTCAAAAGTGTCCTTATTGTGGAAAGGAATTTAAGCGTTTAAGCGCACATAAATGTCCAATGGCGCCTTCAGAGGATAAAAAAGAGAAAATACAAGAACAAAAAAGAAAAGAAAAGACGATTGCAAAATCAAAAACTAAGGAAAAGATTACTCCTAAGAGCCCAGCAAAACCGAAAAATTCTCAAAATCTTAAGGATTTAATCGGAGAGATTCAAGCAGAGACGAATATAGGGCTTGTAGGGCACGTAGATCACGGGAAGACAACCTTAGTCAAGGCTATTTGCGGAGAATGGACAGATAGATTCTCAGATGAGCAAGAGAGAGGAATATCAATCAAGTTAGGTTATGCTAACTCAACGATTTTGAAATGTTCTGCTTGTAATAAATATATGACTTATTGGATGACTGAACAAGCTCGTAAAAAGGGAGAAAAAAGATATAAATGCATTTATTGTAAAGGAGATCTCGAATTTGTTAGAAAAATTAGCTTTGTAGATGCCCCTGGGCATAGTGTTTTAATGTCTACAATGCTTAGTGGATCTTCACTCATGGACGGGGCATTATTACTAATAGCAGCAAATGAGATTTGTCCTCAACCCCAAACTCGAGAACACTTAGCTGCTTTAGAAATTGCTAATATTAAAAATATTGTTATAGTTCAAAATAAGATAGATTCAGTCTCTGAAGAAAGAGCAATTGAGAATTTTAATGAGATTAAAAGTTTTATTAAGGGATCTATTGCAGAAAATGCTCCTATTATTCCCGTTTCAGCAGTTTTCAATGCAAATATCGAACTTATAATAGAATATTTTGAAAAAAATATACCCACACCTCAATTAAATGAAGATGATGATTTTAGGTTTCTAATTGCTAGATCTTTTGATATTAATAAACCTGGAACAGAAATTGATAAATTAGTTGGTGGTGTAATTGGAGGTTCAATTACTCAGGGATTAGGAAAAATTGGTGATGATATAGAAATGAGACCGGGGTTACGAGGAAAAAGTGGATATGAACCGATTTTTGCTGAAGTAGTAAGTCTTAGTCAAGGAAATATTAGACTGGAAGAGGCAAAACCAGGTGGTTTAATTGGAATTGGAACTGAATTGGATCCTTTTCTTACAAAGAGCGATTCTTTGATCGGAAACTTAGGCGGAGCTCCAGGCACATTGCCGGAAATTTTAACAGAATTAAAACTAGAGATTCATTTATTAGATCAAGTAATTGGGGCAGAAGAACCAATAAAAGTAGAACCTATTAAACATAATGAACGTTTATTATTAGTAAGCGGCACTATGAGAACTGCAGGCGTTGTGGAAAAAATTACTAAGGATTATGTTCAAATTAAACTATCAATTCCATTATGCACAGAGAAGAACTCATTAATATCCATCAGTAGGGTTATTAAAAAGCGGTTTAGATTAATTGGCTATGGATATATTAAATGATTTTTCATTTCTAAGAATAAGAGATATAAATTTCTCTAATTTTTCCTTTTATAAGTTTTAAATTTAAATTGGCTGTATCAAGGAGATTTTGCAACTCTTCGATTATAAGGCTCTCGGGTTTTCCCATATCTTGTGCAGAAAACTTAATTTTTGTTTCATACAGTACCAAGGAATTTTCAGGAATTTTTCCTAAGAAATGAAGTATAATTTCAATATTTTTTAAGCTATTAAGATCATCTTGCTGGCTTTCTTTTTTTATTTCGAAAAAAATATTATCTGTAATTCTTTTCTCGAGAAAAGCCACAAAATCTTTAAGTTCATCTATGTAAATTACTATTATATCTCATCACTTTTTTTAATATATCTATTTCATTAAAAAATATTATTGATTTTTATTTTTTATATAAATCCATGCACCTATTCCCAAAATGATGGAATAAAAAATTGAGAAAATAATGATCCACGTTGGAAAGTGTATAACTGTAGTATCTATATAATTGAGTGGTATTGAAGTATCTGCTGTTCCATTCATTATAAACTGCCCAAGAGAATTGTATACTTCAATAGAATATACTCCTATTGGCACATTATACAATAAGACTTGTCCTGCATAGTTGGTTATCTTTTGAGGAATAGGTTGAGATTTTACCAATGAAATAAATGTACCATAAGTTTGATTGAAAAAATAAAATTTTAAAATCATTCCTGCAAGGGGCGCTTTTATGTGATCTGTAACCACTACAGATAGGAACTCAGTAGTTTGATATTCAACAATTACTGCAAGGACTTCATTCTTAATAAAATAAGAGCTAATAACATTTAAGCCGAGTCTTGGTGACAAACCTCCTCCTTCAGTTATGTTTAGGTCTATAACATTTGCTACACGCTCGAAATTAGTATTTGTTTTCCTAAATTGAGAATAATATATATTGGATTCAATGAATTGGATTCCTCCAAGGTAAATACCTATAGGTCCATCAAGAATTTCTAAGAGATATATACGCTCTCGAATATTATCCGACATAACAAGCCTATCTATTGCCCAAAAATCATAACATACATTATTAAATGAAATTATGAAATCCGTGGTAAATTTCAATGATATTATGGTTTGATTCGCTGGACAAGAACCATTAAACCAATTTTGTGGGTTTTTATGAGCATTTATATCTTTGGATTCATTTCCAATTGAGTATTCGAAATTGTATAGTTTAATACTATCTTCAATGCAAAATAAAAAATCTAATGTTAAATTTTCAGCAAGTATACTATATCCTTGAGAAGTTTTGATTAATCCTTCTATATTAAAGCCATAAGTAAAATTAACTGATTGTATTTGAGTTTTATTAATCATATTTAAGTTTTGATTAAGATCTTGGTTAATCTTCCAAGATTCAATGGATAACCAATAATCGTAAATAAAAATAAAGCGTAAAGTGCCATTTTTCGCTATATGTTGTTCTCGATAATTATAAATAAAAGCGTTTTTGGAATCAATTGTATAATTTTCTTTAGGAAGTAAGGTTTCATTAAGATAAGCATCAAGTAAATTCGTTGGATGTAAATTTGTTTGATACATTAAAAGTCCTGATGCACTGGAATTATAATCAAATATTATTGAAATATTGAATTTTACAATAATATTTTCAAATCGATCTCTGATATCTGTATTATTAAATCTAGCGGGTCTTACTGTGTTACTAAAAATTAAATCAAAATCTTGAGCAATTAAATCTCCAGAGTCAAGATCATTTTTAATATTTTCATATTCAATATTTCGATAAAGAAATCCTTGATCTTGTGTATCCATATTTATTATCGAGATATTCCCCAAATCATGCAGTTTTTCTGATAAAACTGGTTCATAATCAAATAATTGTAATTTTGGAGAATTAATATTATAATCAAAATTGCTTGAATCTTTATGATTTAATTCCTTAATACCATTAACGTAAAATAATGTTAGAGAAAAAGAAAGAATGAATAATATTGCTAAGACAAAAGTAAATTTCTTTAAATTAAACTTATTTAACATTATTAAACTCTAACTTGAAAATTTATAGACTAAATAAAGTGTGATATTTTTTTAATTTTATTAGTTTCAAAATTTTAAAACATATAAATCAATATTTCCAAAAATTATGTAAATATTTTTAATTTTTTTTTGTATTTGATAATTATCGAATGAATGTTAAAAAAGATAAGAAAAAATTTTTATCTCAATTAGAATATTTAGTAGAGAATTTTTTAGATAATCAATATGAGCAAGTAATTTCTATTTCTCATAATGATGCTGATGGATTTAGTAGTTCTGCTCTAATACAGAATTTGTTACATAAATTACAGATCCCATTTGAATATCATATCTTTAATCTAGCGCAATCTTGGAAAAATTATTTAAAAGGGTTTTTTTCTAAGCTAGGTAATAAAAAAACAGCTTTTATTTTTACCGATATTGGTTCTAATATATCTGAGATAATTGAAATAATTAAAGATCGAAAAGAAGATTTCTTTATTTTGGATCATCATGAAATTGATCAAAAGATTGAAGATCTAGAAATCCCAGATAATCTATTCCTTTTGAATCCTACAATTTATGGATTTGATGGATTAAGTGATATTGCAGGAGCTACATTAGCATATATGTTTGCAAAAAGAATAAAACCATCGATAGTTAAATTGGGATGGTTAGCTATACTTGGAATCTCCGGAGATTCATTAAAATCTATGGATAAATTAGCCTCTTTTAATAAAGAAGTTTATGAGGAAATTATTGAGGAGGGTATTATATTAGAACTGGATGGCTTAACTTTATTTGGAGGTATGCATGAAACAATCAAGGAAGGATTGAGATATAGTATATTACCGTTTATAAAAGAAATTGAGGGAGATCTCCAGAAATCCAAAATCATATTGCGCAAATTGAAAATTGACGAAAATAGACCTGTAATCAAGCTTAATTCAGATGAGATTGAAAAATTACAGGGCTCAATTAATGCAAATATTATTGGAAAGTCGGCAATCTTTCCAAAGAAAAGTGGATTACTAAAGTTTGTTTTTGAGCATTCATTATTATTAAATATTTTAGGTTTTAATAATATAAATGCCGCATTTAATTTACTACAAAGCCCAAATATAACTCTATATTCAAAGAAAATGTATTATGATTACATAAAAAATCTAATAAAGAATTTAAGCACCATATCAAGAATTCAAAAAGAAGTGTCAGAAAAAGCCATAATTATTGATGCGGAAGGAAAAATCCCCCCAAGTAATTGGTCAGATACCAGCAGTTTCGCAACTGTCAATGAAATTTTAGACCCCAATAAAATGTTATTTTTAGGTGGTGAAGAACAACGTTATCATATGATAAAATTGAGTGTCCGATGTAGTAATAAGTATCTTGAAAAAAATCCGGGCAAGGGAGCAAATTATGTAATTCAAAATATTAAAAAAGATCTGGGTGGAATTGGAGGGGGGCATAAATTAGCTGGAGGGATTAAAATATCGCAAAATTCATTTCATATTCTAAGAGAAAATATAGATAAATTTCTGGAGTAAACGTCTTATATGTCATTTTTAAAAAAAGTTAATGAAAATACCTTTACTCTTTCAATTCATGTAAAACCTAATTCTAAAGAACAAAAAATAATCCAAGAAAATGATAATTTAGTGGTTTCGCTTAAATCACCACCCATTAAAGGTAAAGCAAATAAAGAATTGCTTAAATTAATCAAAAAAGAAGTAAAAATTCCGCATATGAATGTTTGTTTATTATCGGGATTCCAGAATAGAGATAAAATCATTCAAATTACATTTAATAACGAGATAATAAATCAAAAATTTATTTTAGAAAAATTAATTAAATAATAATTTGAGATATCTAATCGTAATAACCTTATACTATTTTTTAATATGAGCAAATTAGTTTTAATTGATGGTGCAAAAGGGCACACAGGTACATTTCTTGTAAGAGAGATATTAAAAACAAAAGATAATTGGAAAATTATTGCAACTGACCTCCCATCAGCTAGGAGAAAAGAAATAATGAGTAAGGAAACGATTTTTAGTAGCAGATTGAAATATATGAAAGAAGTCTTGCAACATGAGAGAGTAGAATTCATCCCAGCAGATTTGACCGAACCAGAGAGTCTTGAACCTTTATTTAAAGATAAAAAATATGATTTGATTTTCCATACGGCCAGTTTATATGATTATTTTGCTAGTTTAGATATTTTAAGAAAAATTAATGTTGAGGGGATAAGGAATTTACTTGAAATTATTTATAAATCACAAAATTTGGAGACATTACGATTTATACATTGGAGCACATGCGGGGTTTACGGGGAGCCTAAATATAAAAAAGATAATAAAAATTATCCAATTCCTGCTGATGAGACAACTCCTTATAACCCTCCAAATAATTATAGTATTAGTAAAATGGAACAAGAAAAGGTTTTAAAAGAATATTGTGAAAAATATAAATTAAAAACAATCATAATCCGACCCGCGCCTATTATTGGTCCCTATCAACATTATGGTACTTTCCATATTTTCCAAATTGTAAATAAATCAGGTGTTGGTCCGGGTATCCATATATATCCAAAAAAGAAGCGATTAGCTATGCCATTAATTCATGTGGTAGATTTAGCCCGTGCAGCAACTTTTCTAGCGGAAAATGATAAAGCAATTGGTGAAGCTTATAACCTGATTATTGATTCTTGCTTTCAAGAAGATTTTTTTGAGTATGTTGCTGATCTTTTAAATGTTGATTATTTTAATTTTCCAGTTTGGTGGCCATTTTATAAATTTATGTCGAGTACTCTTTTTTGGCTTGCTAAGCGAAAGGAAAAAAAAGCTCGAAAATTAAATTCCAGACCTCCTGTTGATTTATCTATGGCTGGCTATATAAAACATCAATATCTATTTTCTAATGAAAAAATTAAAAAATTAGGTTTCAAATTTAAATTTCCTGATTACAAAAGCACCTCAAAGGATACGATCGATTGGTATATTAAAAATGGATGGTTGGAGAGTGAAAATTAAAATATGGGGTTTTTAACATCGCTGATTTTGATGTTTTGGGTTGGTTGGGTTAACTCATATTTATATCGAAAATTTTTACGGAAAAGAAATAAGGATTGGATTGTTTTCTTAGCCATAATTTCTATTTCTGGTTTTTGGATTTTTGATTCCTTAATTTATTTTGAAATATTTGATATGACTTGGATAAATTTCCTTCCATGGGTAAATATTCCTATGGTCGATGGAGGGAAATATTATATGTGGAACTCATTTATAGTCTTAGGCCTTGATTTTGGAATAACTCATCAATCCGGTATGGAAATAATTGCATTCTTTTTACTCATATCATACCTTTTCTGGTACTATTTTGGTTCTAAACTTGGAAAAATCTTTCACGGTTATAAAACATATCAGCAAGGGCATTATATGATCATTAGACCTGTTAAAAAATATATTAAGGATCGAGAAAAAAGAAACTTAAAAGAACATAAAGAATGAAATTTAAAAAATAAACCCAAGAAATATTACATTTTTATTTATTTTATTGGTTTTGGTTTAATTTTAAACACATAAGCTGGAGCCCATAATAAATTTCTTGAAATCTCAATTTCAAGGTTTTCTGCATTATTTTTCCAATTTAAATCTTTTGTATTATCCAAAATTTGAATTTTAGCATTTTTTTCTAAATTTAATGACTTAATCGTAATTGTGTTAGTTTTTAGCTTCCCCAATAAAATTGCATAAAGTACATTTTCTTTTTGGGTATATCGTATTTCCATATTATCTACAGTCTTACTTTCTGCTCTTATCCATGGTCGGGTCCCAAAAATTGCATCTCCATTCACCTCGAGCCATTTACCAAATTTTAATAAAAGATTTTTTTGAATTTCTGGAATCGTGCCATCTTCCATTGGACCTACATTTAACAAGAGATTTCCATTTTTACTCACAATATCCACAAACATATAAATCAATTCTTCTAACGTCAGATATTGACTTTTCGGCTCAAACTTATTATATCCAAATGAAAAACCAATGCCTCTTGTTATTTCCCATTTATTTTCTCTAATTTCTTTAAAACGCATATATTCTGGAGTCTGGAAATCATAATGATGAGATATTGGGAATGAGACACTTCCCTTAGAAGTCAGGCGTTTGACTATCCATTTTATTAACGCTGCGATTGGTTTAAATTTCAATAATTTTCGAGTAAATTTCGAAATTTGGATCCATCTATCATTAACAATACCATCTGGAAATTTATTATAAAAATAGGCAAATAATTCATTCACATTTGTTTTAGGGGGATATCCAATATCATTCCATAGAATAATTGGCTCATACTTATCTATCAATTCATACCAATGATTACTTACATATTCAACATATTCTGGTTCCGTAGGTCCATTATCTAAAAAAGAAATAATGTCGATAATTGGAGTTTCAGTAAAAGACCAGTCTAATGAACCAGAATAATATAAACCCATTTTTAACCCCGCCCGCTTAACCACTTTTGTAAGTTCTCCTACAATATCTCGGCTTGCTGAATAATTCTTCTTTCGGGGGTTGGGATATTTACTAGGCCACAGGAGAAATCCATCATGATGTTTAGTAACGAGAATGACATATTTAGCTCCTACTTTTTTAAATAAGTCAACCCATTCATTCGGATTCCATTTTTTAATGGCTTTATTAAATATTGGTACAAAATCATCATAGGAGAAATTTTCTCCATAAGTCTCTCGATGATATTTTTGAGTTTCAGTCCCATCAATTCTGAGAGAGTTTAAGTACCATTCTGCATATGGATTTTTTGCAAATTGTGCGCCGATTCCTTCTTTTTTCTGAATCTCAACTAAATCACCTTGTCCAACAACTGCGAACGCAGGAACAGAAGATAAACTCCAATGAATAAAAATTCCAAATTTGGCATCATGAAACCATTCAGGAACTTTATGTTTTCTTACAGATTTTAGATTAGGAGTATAAGTCATTTTTATTAATATAAATAATTGGATTATCTTTAATATTTGATATTTTACAAAATAAATGAATCTCTAACTTCCAATTTTTATCATCTTGCCACATTTTAAACAGATTATAAAATGAGTCATCCCTTCATCGGCATTTCTTGTTTGACGTGTTTCTATTGCAGCCTTATCATAACCGCATTTAGGGCATTTAAAATCTTTTATGGCACTTTTTAGGTTTTCATCCTTCCATTTTAATATTGCTGAAGCGCTTGTTATTTCTCCTCGAACAGAGTGTTCTATTTTTTTCTTTATTGTGTAATGATTTTCTTCAACAATATTAAGCGGTTTTGTTTTACCACAAGATTTACATTTAAATATTTTTTTTCCAATATCATCTTTTGTTGGGAGCATTAATCCGCCGCATTCGTCGCAAAACTCCACCATTTTTTTCATAACCTCAATATTATTGTATTTTACTATTATAATTTAATACCAAAAATTAAAGAGAGAAAAATAACACCAGCTAATAAATCTGCAGAAGTTCCTGGATTCATTTTTCCTTTTTTCGATTGTAAAAAAGCGTCAAATTTTTTAATCATTTTTTTTCCCTTGGAACTCAATAATCCTTTTTCATCTAAAATTTCTCTTGCAGTAAATGAAACCATTTTTGCTGCTGTAAGCCCACTTTTTCGACAAATTAATGTATCCGGATGATTAGCTAAAATTCTTAAGAAAGTATGCACAGATGCAACATTAACATCTCCAGTTTTATTAAAAGTTTCTAAATAGTAAGGAAATCCTTCAGATAAAATTATGGGAAATCCATTTGCATATTCATAACTAATTAAATCATAATCTTGTGAAAGTTGAAAGATTTTTTCCAAATTAATGTTATCTGATTTGAGATCTTGAAGTGAATTATCATTAGACAAATCATATTTCTGCACAGTTCCCATTCCACCTGGGTTACAATATCTTATTGCTTTATAAAGATTAATTGAATCTGTGGGTGTTGATTCTTTTATTATTTTAATTAAATTTTGTTTAAAATCTTTAAAAGATAATGCATCTTGTTTAATGCATATTGTTGCGGTTACAGATAAGATCCCAAGAATTAAAATATGCCCTAATAAAACATTTCCACCCCCTTGCCAATCTATCATCCTTTTTACAGCATCAAGGAAAAAGTTTCCTAGTCTTACAGATGAAAAATCATGTAGGTTAGTTTTATATTCTTCAGAAACTCTATAACATAAATTTTTAAAAGATATTTGAATTGCACAAATTCCAGCAAGAAAATGCTCAAACCGTGTCTTTTCAAAATTTATGGTACGATGGACATTACCCGGTTTAGGCCATGCGGAAACTTCTAAGAGGCTAGCTAAATTAACGCATGTCAAGACATCGTCAACACAGCTAATTGAAAGGTTTAGACCTTTGACTTTTTCAGGTTTAGCCATTATATAACAATATAAAGAATTAATCTAATAATAAGTGAATTCTACTTGTTTCTTCTCATGAATTTCATACCCATCCTTCTCTTCTTTTTTGTAAGATATCGGGCGGAAATTTTCTTTTAAGTTGTTTTTATATAAGAATTTCCGAATTCTGAGCTTTATTATTTTCTTTGACATTGATAGCGGAGCAGAAATCTCAAGTTCATTTCCATTTCTCTCAATTTGGATACTTGCTAACTTTTCTTGTAAAAAGCGAACCAAATCTATAACTAAGGAATCATCTTTATAACTCAAATCATCTACTTTCAAATAAATTTTCCTTAACTCTAATTCTTCCGCCTTAGAATTTTTTTTTTTAGAAGACATTTAATTCACATATTAGAAAATAAAAAATCAATTAAATTTTTTTCTATTTAAATATTTTTTTCTTCTCCAAGTTTTTATAAAGAGGTTTTTTGAATATTTAATTGTGAGAAAAGGAAAAATCTTTTTTATTTCAACGATATTTAAATTACAAAAGGAGAAATTAATATGTTAGATTATTTAAATCTCGATTATAAACCTTCTGATAATGATCTTAAAGTAATGTATTATGTTGAGAAAGCTGCTGATACTTCTTCTATAGAAAAAGCATGTGAGGAAATTGCTAAAGAAAGTTCTATTGGAACTTGGACTGATATTGTAACTCTTTCTGAGGATATTGCTCAAAGATTAAAACCATGCGTATATCATATAAATAAAGAGAAAAAAATAATTAAGATCGCCTATAACGAGGAACTCTTCGAAGCAGATAATATTTCTCAAATCCTGAGTGCTATTGCTGGTAATATTTATGGCATGAAAGCAATTAACAATTTAAGATTAATTGATATAGAGTTTCCAAAAAGTATAGTAAGTGTATATAAAGGACCTAAATTCGGAATAAAGGGAATTCGCAAATTATTAAAAGTTTTTGGTAGACCTCTTTTGGGTACAATTGTTAAGCCAAAAGTGGGCTTAAATCCAAAACAGCACGCAAAAGTTTGCGGAGAGTCGTGGATAGGAGGTTTAGACATAGTAAAAGATGATGAAAACTTAACAAGCATGAAATTTAATAAATTTGAGACAAGAGTTAAAGAAACTTTAAAGATACGGGATAAAATCGAAATAGAAACTGGCGAAAAGAAAATATACATGCCAAATATTACAGCTCCGGTTAGTAAAATGAAAGAGAGAGCGGATTTTGTCATTGAACAAGGAGGAGAGTATGTAATGGTTGATATTATTACTTTAGGATTTTCTGCACTTCAAGAAATACGAGATTATCTTGATGATAAAAATGTTGTGATACACGCTCATAGGGCAATGCACGCTGCCATAACAAGAGACCCAAAACATGGTATGACGATGTTATCAATTGCTAAAATATCAAGGCTAATCGGAATGGACCAACTACATACTGGTACAGTAGTTGGAAAAATGGAAGGTGGAGAGAAAGAAGTAGTAGATATCAATAAGGTACTTACTAATATGTTTATTGAAGAAGAAGATTATTCAATGTTACATCAAGATTGGGGAAATATTAAGAAAACTTTCCCCGTTGCTTCTGGAGGTCTTTATCCTAATGTTGTTCATAAATTAATTGATATTTTAGGAACAGATATCGTGATTCAAGCGGGTGGAGGTGTTCATGGACATCCAGAAGGTACCGAAGCTGGAGCAAAAGCTATGAGGCAAGCAGTTCAAGCTTATTTGAATAACATTAATTTAAGTGAATATGCAAAAACTCATAATGAATTAAAAAAAGCACTTGAAAAATGGAAATATTTAAAATAATTTAAGTTGAAAACACAAAGATTAGACTATTATAATTATAATTAAAATAAGGATAAAACAGAAAACATCCAAAATTCAGGATATTTCAGCTTTTAATAAATCGTGTTTATACAGTTCGGAAATAGTATTCGGGGCAAACTTCAATTTCTCTTTAATAATTATTGAATTTAACTTTTTCGAACGTATAAAATATTTTTTAAACCCTTGCCAGAAACCTTTTAAAATTGAACGAAATAAAGTATTTCTTTCAACATTATAATAACGCTGATCTTCCTTATGATTAATTAAATTATAAATCCATTTGAAAAAATATAAAGAAATACCAGTAATAATTTCAATAGGACTTTTCCAATGCTTCATTATTAATAAAGTTGTATTAGATATAATATTTGAATACCATTTTTCTGCTTTACACCTACAGCCACCATAATTAACTCTTAAATGATTTACTAGCATTTTCGGATCAAAAATTATTCTACCATATTCTTTTGCTCTAAGACAAAAATCTGTTTCTTCTCGATAATGATTTCCATCAAATTGTGGATTAAATCCCATACATCGGTAAATAATACCTTTTTTAAAGTACATATTTCCACCAGGAAGAGTATCAACTAAGATTGGCTTTTTTGGTTTTATATAAAAATTTCCAATTATTTCTGGAATAATTTTATTGATCTTTCCAATCATTCTACTTGAAATTTCTATCTTAGAGAGAGAAGGATTTTGTTTTGTGGATCTAAAAAAAACTGGTCCTCCAACTCCCACTATTTTACTTTTTTTTGATTTGAGCCATTTTTTTGCTTGTTTGAACAAATCATTCCTTATTGGAAAACAATCATCATCTATAAATCCAACGATTTCATGATTACTATGTCTAACTCCTATATTCCTAGAAGTGGGCAGTCCTACTTGATGTTTTAATTGAATATATTTTAATTTATATTTCAGATGTAGAGCAATATTCTTAATCATTTTTCTAGTTCCATCAGTTGATGCATCATCAACAATAATAATTTCAAATTTACCTTTTTGATTATTTAGTTCAATAAGTAAATATTCAAGTATTTCAGCACGATTATGAGTTGGAATTATAATAGAAATACTCATCTATATAACACCTTTTTTTTTGCATGAATTAAATATGATTCAGCAATAAATAATTGAAAATGAATAGGCATCTTAGAGAGCTTTCCAGAAAAATAATTAAATATTTTTAGAACTTTTTTCTCTAATTTTTTTGTTATCAAGGGAATTTCATCATTTCCCCGTTTAAAAATTGGTAGCCTTATTATTACTGGTGAAATATTAAGAATGGATAAATTATTTTGTTTTATTAAGGATTTTAAAAACTTTAATGAAAGATTTTCGAACCAAGAATATTGTCTAACTTCATTAAACTTATTCCGATTATAAAATCGTAGGAATACTTTTAATTTCTTATAATAATCCCAAATAGACTTTTTTGTTTTTGTTATTATCACTAATTCCCCATTGGGAACTAAAAGTTTACTGATCTTCTTGAATAATTTAATTTTATTAGGAATATATTCAATTACTCGGACTGAAAATATTTTATCAAATTTTTCATTAACTTCAAAATCCAGAAAATTGCAGTTAATAAATTTAACATTATTATCTTTAACATAATTTTTTACTTTATCAATCATTTCTTTAGAAATATCTATTGCAACTAACTCAAAGCAGTTTTTTGCTATTAATTGCGTCCAAATGCCGGGACCACAACCAATTTCTAAAATTTTTTCATTTCTTTTTGGTCTTAAATTTCTTAATAATTTTCTTTTTGTTTGTTCATAATCAAACTGGGAAGTTAATGTTCCTGTCCATTGTGCTTTTCTATATCTTTTTGAGTGATTATCCCAATAACTACTAATTTGTTTATTTAATATAATATTCAAGATTATCCATTCTATTTTTATGTGTCTTTCAAGAAATAATGTTAAGAGGAAAATTATCTATTAAAATTTTGTTTATTAGAGCAAATTCAATTTAAAATATTAACAAAATAAACGTTTATAATAACCATTTTTTATGAATTTCCCATTTGTGACGTAATAAATAAATGAATTATTATTTATAAATATAACATAAAAAATAATCGGTGTGTTTATTTATTCTATAAAATCTAAATGGGTTATACCTTAAATGAATAAAAATTAATAAATATTTAGACTATTAAAAGAGAAAAGGCAATTATTCTTCGTAATTGATTAACATTTACAGAATATTCTTTTTAAAAATTGATATTTTATTATTTTCAGGAGTAATATTTTAGCCTATTTTAATTTTTGCTATCCATATAATTGTTTTTATCATTTAGATTCAATATCTTCACATTCTGCTCTATATAGTTATTATGGTTTGTTTGTTTATTTATTAAAAAAAAATTAAATAATTTTTTACTTGAGTTTATAAAAAAATAATAAATTTTTATACCTTAAACACAATGTAAGTGATTAATTTTGAGTTTTATCTTATTAATCATCATTCACCTTAATTTTTAAAGAAGTACAATAATTTTTTATATAGTCAAATTTTTTTTTAAAAATGGATTCAAAAAAAATATCATATTAAATTTTATTTATCATTCTACCTTATTTTTATTAGACAAAGGTTGAGAAAATTATTATTGAGATAAAAAAATATTTAAAGAGTATAAAAAACCCCAAAAAATTAATTAAAGGATGTAAAAAATACCATGCGTTAAATAAACGCGATTCAAGCTACGTTATTTCCAGATATATTCTTAACCAAGATCCATCTAACATTAATAAAATACTCGCTAGTTCAAAGATAATATTTTACATGTGGAATGTAAGATTTTTTGAAACATTATCTAAATATACAAAAAATAATTTAGAAAAAGAGATTTTAAGAGCATATAATGAATGTAAATTAGATTTAGAAAAGTTAAAAAGGAAAAAGTTAAGTAAATTAAATTTTAATAAGAATGGAAATTTAATTAAACGTATTTTTTCGACTTTCTCTATAATGCCTTCAATCAGATATACTGGAGCAGCAAAGATTTTGCATATATTAAACCCAAACGTTTTTATGATGTGGGATTTACAAATAAGAAGGGCTTATTTCAAAATCAATAACAATATAAGAGATCCTGCAAAATTTTATTTAAAATTTCTACAAAAATCTAAAAAGATTATTAATGCTATCTTAAAATTAGTTGATGAAGAAACACTTTGGATTTATCATTTGGAGTTTATAGATAAAAATTTTGTTAAGAATTTTTCATTCAGTGAAACAATTCTCAAAATGTTGGATGAGTGCAATTATTTAAAATTTAATCAGAATATAGATTTTTAAATTTTTCTTTTATTTAGTAATGTTCTCTTTTTTTATTTACATACTCCATTCTTATTGGAGAATATTTATCTAATCGAGAATGCAAAAAACTCATATAAATTAAAAAAAGCATTTGAAAAATGGAAAGATATTAAAGTTTAATTTTTATCCTACTAATTCTGGGTAAAGTCTTTCGAAATATATATGGATATAACTAGGAGCAAAAATACCAGATTCAGTAATAATCCCATCAATATATCTCCGACTAACTGTTTCAAAGGCAGGATTCATTACTTGTACGCCTCTTGGGGGATTCTCCCATATTTCATTAGGGTTTCTCATTTCAATCTTTTCTAATAATCCAAATGAAGTTTCAGGATTATATTTCAGTAGCGGTGAAGCAACATAAAATGGTACATGTTCTGCATGTGCAACCAAAGCTAATAATCTTGAGCCGATTTTGTTTAAAACAGTTCCTTCTGAAGTAATTGAATCAGCCCCAATTAAAATTAAATCTACTTCAAAGTGATTAACTGCCCAGCGCATTGCGGAATCAATTATATGAATTACTTCTATATTCTCTTCTAACAACTCTTTCGTCGTTTTTCTTCCCTGTAATTTCGGCTGAGTCTCTGTATTTATAACTTTAAATTCTTTTCCCTGTTTTTTAGCCTCAATTAGAATTGCAGAAACAATGGTACTGTGACAATGCGTCATTACAGTAAAACCTTCTGGATCTTCATATGGAATACGATTGGCACCTATTTTTGCGATTTTCTCTTTTGAATTTAATAATTTCTTATGATATTCCTCTTTATATTGTTGAACTTTTAAAAGAATATCAGATAATGAAATAGAATCTGCTTCAAGTTCAAGGTTTTTAAGAATGTATTTCAATCCATTTTTCATTGTTGGTTCTGTAGGGCGAGTATCAATTAATACATCTTTTGCCTTATATAATTGTTCTAATATCTCTTTTTTATTCGTTGCTCTTATTCTTTGAGCAAAACTATTTAAAAAATCACAGGCACTCAAACATACATTAGTCGCACCTTGAATTTCTAAAGACCTAATTCTTTCTGCATCCTTTATTAATTGTTCCATATACAATACACATTAAACTTTTAGATATTCAATAAATTAAAGATTAATATATTTAATTATAGATTCGCTATTAATTCCGATTACAAACAGGTTATTTCTTTTCTTTTTCTTCTTTCAATTTTTTTAATTCATCAATATCTACTTCAACAAAAAAGGAGCCACAATATCCACATTCCTTACATTCGAATTTCTGAGGGGCTAACCAACCAGATACATTAGTTAAAAGATGTAACTTGGCTGAGCGGCATTTAGGGCATAATCTTACAGTCTTTGGCATTTGATCACTTAATTTAAATTAATTATTATTAGATAAAAAATCTTGGATTATAATGGCTAATTTTTCTCCCACAACTTCTGAGATATCTTCAAGTTTTGCTCTTTTTATTCCATCTACACTTCCAAAAGTTTCTAATAATTTTGTTCTTTTGGCAGGGCCAATTCCTGGAATATCATCTAAAATTGATTTTGAAACTCTTTTTTCTCTTAATTTTCTATGTAATTTCACTCCAAATCGGTGGGCTTCATCCCTAACTCGTTGCAAAAGTTTGAGAGCTGCCGAATCATCCGATAATCTGATTGGTTCTTTTTTATTAGGGAGATATATTTCTTCAAATTTCTTTGCTAACCCCAATATCGGTGTATTTCCTATTCCTAAATCATTTAAGACAGATAAGGTTGCATTTAATTGCCCTTTACCTCCATCTATTAGGATTAAATCGGGAAGTTCTAGATTTTTTTCAATTAAAGAGTTATAGCGACGATACACTACTTCTTTCATCATGCCGACATCATCAGGTGTAGACTTAGACAATATTTTGTAATGTCGATACCATTTTTTATTGGGTTTTCCATCAAGAAAAGACACTAAGGATCCTGTTGGATCAGTACCTTGAATATTTGAAATATCAAATCCTTCAATAATATGAGGTATATTAGGGAGATTTAGGACTTCTTTCAACTCATTAAGAGCTTGATTTATTTGATTAGGGCTCTCCAATTCCAGTTCTTGTTTTATTTTTTCTTGCTCAACAATTACTTTTGCATTTTTATTAGCAATTTTTAAAAATCCTTCCTCGAAATGATCACTAGGAGTTTTAACTATAATATTTTTCTTTAATTTTTCACTTAATAGATCTTTTAATACTTTAACATCCTCGTGTATTTCACTTACAATTATTTCGTTAGGGACTTTTGTTGCTGGATGAAGATAATACTGTTTCATAAAGGCGGGTATAATTCCGTTCCTTTCAATAAGTTTACCTTTCAAATCGTATATGAATGGAATTTTTCCCGATATCTTTCCTTCTCTTATTAATAAAATCAAAACGGTCGAAAACTCCTCATCCTTATAATAACTAATAATATCTTGATTTTTTTTATTTCCAGAAATTATTGTATGTTTAATCGTCACACGAGTTAAATCACCTAATCTATCACGCCAAATTGCAGCAGATTCAAAATTTTGTTCTTCTACTGCTTTTTCCATTTTATTTTTAAGAATTTTTGTTAATTTATCGGTTTCTCCTTTAAGAAACAATTCTACTTGTTTTATGTTTTGTAAATAATCTTCAGGTGTAATTTTACCAATACATGGACCGGGACATAATTTTATTTGATAATACATACAAGCCTTTTTTTGATTTTCCTTAACTTTTCTCTTACAAGTACAAAATGGGATTGTTTTACGTATAAATCTTAGAATACGTCTTAATTCTTTTTTATCTGTATATGGTCCGATAAACAGATTTTTTTGATTATATTTGTGTGGACCTCTGATAACTCTAATTCTAGGATAATCTTCGGAATAGGTTATCATTAAAAAAGGATAAGTTGTATCATCACGAAATCTAACATTATATTTTGGAAGATGTTTCTTAATTTGAATATTCTCTAAGATAAATGCTTCCTTTTCATTCTCAGTTATTATATAGTCAATATCCACAATGTGACTAACTAAATCTTTAATTTTTTCTCCAAAATAGGGGTCTCTATAAGTTGATTTTTGAAAATATTGGGAGACTCTCTTATTTAAATCGATAGCTTTCCCTACATAGAGTATATTTCCATTTTTATCTTTAAACAAATACACTCCTGGATTATGAGGAAGACTCTTTCTCTGAACTTCTAAATCTACCATAAAGACTCAAGTGAATATAATTATACCTACTTTATTAATAAAGAGAGGCAAATATTTTTATTTACAATAAGAAAAGGATCTTTAATATTTATTATTGATAATACCAAAAATAATAGTAATAAAAAAAATTTAAAATAAAAAAAATCAAAATTTAGGAAGTGATTAACGATATTAGACGAATCAGAAGGATTTACCAATGAAGATATTATGGAAGTTCTTAAGGGACAACAAGAAGTAGGGAATAAATATAAGACTCACTTCTTTGCTATGTTTTCCCAATTATTTTGCACTATTGCAGAGGAAATAATTAATCAATTTGGAGATAAAGGTAGAGATGCGATAGGAGAAGCGGTAAAAAAGTATGGAGAAGAAAGGGGTAGAAGAGTAGGAGAACTCGTTAAATCTGTGGGAAAAGAGAAGAATTTAAAAAACTTTTTCATTTACAGTGATTTAGATATAAAAAACACGGCAAAATATAGACCCAAAATCATTGATGGAGATGTTATAATTGAACTTAGGGATTGTGTCTTTTGTAATGGTTGCAAGGATTGGGATAAATTGGAATATGGAAAAATTTATTGCGAATATATTGATAAATCTACTTTAAAAGGATATAATCCAAATCTTCGCATTGAAGTACCCGCTACTTTAACAAAGGGAGATAAAAAATGTATTCTAAGATATATTGTTAAAAAAAAGTAGTTGAACAATCTAATTTATGAGAAAAATTAAAGAGATGGTATAATATGGGAGAAGTAGAAAAATTTTTTGATAGAATTATAAGCACGGATTTATTGATTGTTGGAAGCGAAGGTGCAGGAGGTCACGCAGCAATAGAAGCACATAGTCATGGAACTGATGTTCTAATAGTAACAAAGGGGAAAATTGGGCAATGTGGGGCTTCTCAGATGGCGGGAGTAGATTTTAATGTAGATGGGAAAACAGCTAAAATATTAGGTTTTGATGGCGATGATCGCGACAGTCCCGAGAGATTTTTTGAAGACCTTGTTAGAGAAGGATTATATCTAAATAATCAAAAAATGGTTGAAAAGTATGTTGAGTATGCTCCTAAAGCTATGAAGGATCTTATGGATTGGGGAATGCGTATCTACGGATATGACTCAGTCCACACGGAGGAAATGGCTCGTGGTATCACAAGTGCTGGTACTTTATGGGTCGCCGCTATCCGAAAAAAAGTGAAAGAATTAAAAATTCCAATGCTGGAAGATACAATGCTTATAGACTTATTAGTAAGCGATGGGCGAATTGCTGGAGCAGTTGCCTTAAGCATTAAATCTGGAGAAACAGTCCTGATTAAGTGCAAGGCAATCATATTAGCTACCGGAGGGTGGCATAGAGCATATTCATTTAACACGGGCTCATATGATCTGTCAGGTGATGGTATAGGGGTGGCTTACCGAGCCGGAGTAGAATTAATTTCGATGGAGATGGTACAATTCTGTCCTATAACAATGGTCTGGCCCCCGAAAGACCGAGGGAGTATAGCACTATATGTCCTTAGCTGTATTGACCCTTTTGATAAATATATCCAACTTGTAAATAATAAGGGTGAAAGATTTATGGAAGAATATGATCCAATAAATTTGGAAAAAAGCACTAAAGAAATAGTATCAATTGCTTCGGAATTAGAGGTTGAAAATGGCCGTGGGGGGCCACATGGCGGTATCTTTCTTTCATTAAAACATTTACGGACAAAATTTATTGATGCAATTATTAGAATCGCCAATAACCGTATTAAAAATGAACTTAAAGATACACGCTATGAATTTATAACTCTCATACCAGAATTGTTAGAAAAATGTAAAACTGAAGATATAGAGGTGGGAAATGCTGCCCATTATATGGGTGGTGGAATCAAGGTCAATGAAAATACAGAAACAACTATCCCCGGATTATTTGCAGCAGGAGAATGCTCTGGCGGTCTGTGGGGGGCAGTAAGAGTTGCCTCTGCTTGTACTGAGGTTGGTGTTCAAGGAATAATTGCAGGTGGAGTTGCTCCAAAATACGTTAAAAAAGTAGAACAAGCTGAGATAAATAAGAATCAAGTCAAAGAGATTTTGGATAGAATAAATAAACCATTGATGAGAGATGAGGGAATTACACCAAATGAACTTACTAAAAAAATACATGAAATTTCTGGGCAAAAAGTTGGTTTAATCAAGGAAGGAATCCTATTAAAAGAAGCGATTGGAGAACTGGAGAAAATAATAAATAATGATCTTGAGAATCTCTGCATTACTTCTACTAAAAGCAAAGAATTGAATGATGAGTGGATTAAGGCTATTGAGTTACGAAATATATTAACATGTTTATATTTATCAGCTAAATCTTCGCTAATTCGGGAGGAGAGTCGTGGTGAGTTTTATCGTAGAGATTATACAAATACTGATCACGACAATTGGCTCAAAACAATTGTTATGAAACAAAAAAACGGTGAATTGGATATTAAATTTGAAAAACCTGTTGTAACAAAAATTTCTTTGCCAAAAGGAAAATTGACGTATCAAGAGGCTATAGGTGTGGCGACAGCCTCTTTAAAGAGAGAATAAATGAGGGGATCATATGGAAGAGAAAAAAATAATAAAAGTAAAATGTTTTAGATTTGATCCACACAAGGATGAGAAGCCTTACTATGATACTTTTGAAGTCCCAATAAGTGGAAAAATGAGTGTTCAAGACTGTCTGGTTTATATAAGAGAGAATGAAGATCCAAGTTTAGCTTTTTTTATTAACTGTAGATTGGGGTTCTGCAAAAGATGTTTAATCCGTGTCAATGGGAAATCTTGTTTTAGTTGCTTAACAAATGTGGAAGAGGATATTACAGTTGAGCCGCTTATTAAAGATAAGATAATAAGAGACCTATGGAGTAAAAATTCCTAAATTTACCCTTTTTTTTAACTTTTTAAATAAATTTAGTTAAATAAAAAAATAAAAATTTAAATTAATTCATTAGAACTATGAAGAATATAGGACTTATTGGAGGCATGAGTTGGGAATCTTCTCTTGAATATTATAGAATAATTAATGAAACCGTAAAGCAAAAATTAGGAGGGCTTCATTCTGCCGAATGTATTATGTATTCAGTTGATTTCGATGAGATCGAAAAATTACAACACCAGGGAAAGTGGGAAGACCTTACAAAAATAATGATAGATTGCGCTCAAAGATTAGAAAAAGCAGGTGCAAATTTAGTTATTATTTGTACTAACACAATGCATAAGATGGCTGAAGATGTCGAAAGTAATATTACTATTCCTTTATTACATATCGCTGACGCAACAGCTGAGAGAATTAAAGAAAAAGATTTTAAGAAGGTTGGACTTTTAGGAACCAAATTTACAATGAATGAAGATTTCTATAAGGGGAGGCTTATTGAAAAACATGGTATTGAAGTAATTATACCAAATTCTGAAGAGATGCAAATTGTCCATGATATAATTTATAACGAACTATGTTTGGGAGAAATAAAAGAAACATCTAAAGAGCAATATAAGAAAATTATAAAAAATCTTGCTAAAAAAGGGGCGGAAGGAGTTATATTAGGTTGTACAGAGATTCCCTTACTAATTAAGCAAGAAGATGTTGAAGTTCCATTATTTGACACAACAAAAATTCATGCAGAATTTGCGGTTGATTACGCAATTAAGTAAAATGATTTTTTTAAAATGTTTATTTCAAAATCAATGTTAAAAAATACAATCAAAAAATTATTGGGATATCTTTATCTCTTAAATAATTGTATTATTGCAAAATAAAAAAATCATTTTCTTTTGAAAGTGATCAAGAACAGCCGTTAGAAATTTTTTTTATTTAATTAATCGTAAGAAATTAAAGTTATGAAATAGTTGAGGTTTTTTGAACAATTTGAGTAATAAATTGAACAAGTTTTTTAGCTAGATCTTCAGATTTCGCCTCACTAATTATTCTAATTACTGGTTCTGTATTTGATGGGTGTATTAAAACGAACCAATGGTCAGGATATAGTATTTTTATATCATGACCTATTTCAGAAAAAACTTTACCTTGTGTTATTTTGTGATTTTTTAATTCGTGTTTTATTATTTCTAAATCTTTTCCATGAATGGATATATTCACACGTTTTGAATAAAACTTTGGTAACTTACTAATTAAATCTGAAATTATTTCACCAGATTTTACCAAAATTTCGATAATCTTTGCCGTAGCAAAAATACCATCCCTGGCATTGTTAAATGATGGAAACATAACTCCCCCACAAGAGCCCTCCCCACCAAAAATAAAAGAGCCTTTACTAATATTCAATTCTGCTTTCTTCTTTTCTATTAAAAACATCTTCTCTGCGAGGTATCTTTCACCAATTGGAGTTCTTATTATTGAGCCATCATATTTTTTCACAATTGAATCAAACATTAAAGATGAAGCAACATTCGTGACAAATATTCCTTTTTTCTTTTCTTCTGATAACTCATTAAAAGTATGTTCAGTAATTAAGGCAAGACCTATATCTTCTTGATACCATTGACCATCATTTCCAACGAGACCTAATCGATCTGCATCGCAATCATATGCGAAACCAACATCGAACTGTCCCTTTCTTACAGTTTCTATTAAACTTTCAAGATTTGATTCAACTGGTTCTGGATTTCGGGGAAAATCATTTCCTTCTAATAATTCATTATTAATTACTTTTACTTCACAACCAAGTGATTCCAGTATTTTGGGAACAATAACTTTTGCCGCGCCTGCTCCTGTATCAACTACTACTTTTAATTTATTTTTCTCTTTTATTGAATCTGATTTTAAATACTTGAGTAAATCCCTTAGATAATCGTTAATGGGATCAATAACTTTTATTTGTGAAAGTGTATCCCAAGAGGCATATTTAATTTTATCAGAGTCAGATATTTCTGCAATTTCTTCTAACTCTGCTTTACTAAGAAAGGTTTCTTGGGATAAAAATTTTAAAGCATTCCATTCTGGAGGATTATGGCTTCCAGAAATAATAATGCCACCAGGTACTTTTAATTTATTTTTTGTATAAATAATAACTGGAGCCGGACATATACCTAAATTAATTACCTTACACCCGACTGAAACCAGAGCTGAGATAACTGCAGATTCAAGCATCTCACCGGAAGTGCGAGTATCTCTTCCAATTATTACTTCATTCCCAAATTTATGAATCCACTGCCCAAAAGCAGAAACGATATTAATAACAGCTGGAACAGTTAATCCTTCTCCGACTATTCCCCGGATACCACTGGGTGTGATTATTAAATTATCGTTCTTCATGGCAATATGAATTAAAAGATGAATGATAATATAACTTTTATTTAAATTTAAGAAATAATTTTATGATTATCAGTCTTGTATTTAACTAAGGCCAAAGCCCCTCTTAAACCGACATCATCACCTAATTTTGTAAGCTTTATTTCTGGTGGATTATTAATTGTAAAAATAATAGGATTTTCTTTAAATTGCTTTATTATTGGAGGAAGTATTTGCTCATGGTCTTTCATCATTGCACCACCCACATATATAGTCGAACAATCATAAAAATTATTAACTAAGCCAAAACCAACCTTCGCGTAGAAAACACAGTCATCTATAACTTTTTTTGAAAGCTTATCACCTTTCCGAGCTGCTTGAAATATTTCTTTAGCCGTAATTTTTGTAATATCATTATTTACTATTTCTAGTAGAATATCTATATTTAATTTCCCTTCACTTATCGCTTCTAAAGCTCGATTTCTAACCCCAGTTCCCGAACTAAACACTTCCCAACATCCATAGGCCCCACAATTACATTGAATTTTACTTCTTGGGGCAACCAATCCATGACCTACTTCAACCGCATTCCCTTCCTTTCCAAGTAGTAAATGTCCGTTGCAAATTACACCACCACCAATTCCAGTTGAGATTGTAATATAAACCAAATTATCTTTCTCATATTCTTCTGCTTCAAAATAATGAACACCCAAAACAGCGGCGTTGCAATCATTAATAAAATAAATAGGAATCCCTGGAAATTTTTTTTCAATTGGCTTTTTTAAAGGGATTATTTTAAATCCCAAATTAGCGTTATTAAATATCTCACCTTTCTTTAAATCTATGGGACCAGCAGAAGCCAGACCAATACCAATTATATACTCTTTTTCAATATTATTCTCAATTAATAATTGATTCAGTATCTCACAGACCAAAGTACTAATTGAATATGGGCTTTCTTTTCCAGTTCTGGCAATTTTATGCTTTATTTTTTCCTCCTTAAGATCATCTGCACAAATTCCAACCCTTATCCATGTGCCCCCAATATCAACTCCAACGATATATCTTTCTTCCATAATCTTATGAGCTAAAGGTGTTAATTAAATAATAAAGTACATTTTTGTTTAAAAAATTTTTATTTGATAAATCCGCTCAATTTTAAACCTTTTATTAACCATGAAATCATTAATTGCAATCCATGTATGTTCTCAATAGTAAATATTTTCGAATCTGGTATAAAAGTTTCCTGATATTTCGCTGTTACATATTCTGCCGATGGATTTTCATTATACCATTTAATGAACGCATCCTTTGTTTTAAAATGAATTTCTTCCATATTGTTGAAAATTTTATCCAAATCTTCATCTGTCCATACTCCAAAATGAGATAAAGAAATTAAATTTAAATTTTCTCTCATTTTTCTCAATTTTTCAATCGTTTTAATGAGTTCTACTTCATTGAAATCGGGCGGCATAAAATTTGGTATAATAGTGTCGTGATCCCATTTATGATGAATAGGTTCTCCTAGAAAAATATTTTTATTTTTCTTATCAAAAATAGCAATACAATCCAATGAATGTCCAAAAACATTTATAACTTCCAATTTTAAACCATTTAAATTAATTATTGCTCCTTCTTTTAATGGTATGACATTTTCTACTGGATTCACAGTCGCTTCATAGGGTTCATTCATCCTTTCTGGATTTTTCAAGTCTTCTATAGCGTTTTCTGAAGCTAAAACTTCAAAATCTCCCATTAATTTCTTTAACTTACCAACACCTTGTACATGATCCCAATGAGAATGGGTTAAGAGCAATTTATGAATTGGGAATAATCCAAATTCTTTTAATTTTTTTACAATTTTTCTAGCTGCTATTTCTGATGAAGTATCGATCATCATCCGCATTCCATTGTTCTCAATTACGTAGATAGCCATGACTCCAGTCATTCGAAATAACTGTCCATCTATAAGATAAGAATTTTCGTTAAATTTCCCTTCAGAATTTATAAAAACCATACTTAAATATGTATCAATATATTATATAATGTCTTCCTTGTTGGGAGAATAAATCTTAAAGTATTATAATTTGCCTGTTATGATAGAATGGATAAATTTCATTTCATTGATTCTCAGCGCACTTTTTTTTTGCTATTTTTATACATTAAGCGTCCAACCAATGAAAAGAAAGGAAAAAAGGGGTGAACAAGCGTGGAAGGATTGCAAGATTTTGCGATCTTTAGCAGGACTTTTTGAATTCATTACTATCGTTAATATCTTGCTCTGGGTATGGTTTCCGATTCCTTCATTAAATTGGATAATACATCAAAATATTGGAGTGGGTATAGGTATATGCATTGCGATTGTTGTTCCTGGTTTTATAATTATTTTTAAAGGCATAAAAGATGCTGGTTTCGAGTCTTTACGTCCATTAGGAGAAACAGAAATGTTTGGGGGTATATATAATTATATCCGACATCCTCAAACACTCGGAGAATTCCCAATTTTCATTGCAATTGCCTTTGCCGTCAATTCATGGTTTCTCGTATTGTTGATGTCTGTATTAGTTGTAATATATACTCCAATTATGATTCATTATGAAGAAAAAGATCTCATAAAACGTTTTGGAGATAAATATCGTGAATATCAACAACGGACAGGTGCTTTATTCCCAAAATTTTGGCATAAATCTGAATAGATTTTGAGTATAATGACGATTTCTTTCAATCCTTATATAATGTAATGACAATAGTTACATCTAATAAAGTCAGATAGAAAAAACTATAAGAAAATGTAATATTTTAAAATATTTTTATAATTTATAATCAAGGATGTTATATTTAAACTCATATTTTAATAATTTAATGAGATTTAGACAACAGAATCAACCAAATTCTTATTTCTGTAACTGTTGTAGGGATTGTTGTTGCTAAAAACAACACCTCACATATTCTCATACATCCATCATACTCCTATAATTATAACGGTATTATGGTGGCTAAATTTATTGATAATAAATCCTTGAGGTAAAAAAAATGACTATATTTGCAAAGATAAGTAAAAAACTGAATGTAAGCACAAAATCTCAGTTAAGAGTTTTTGAAAGTATTGAGGAGTTGATTGCAACTCCAGAGAATCCAACCCCCTTAGTTAGATTAAGTGAAAGATTTAATCCGCATAGAAATTTCCCAATATACCTTAAATTAGAGAGATATAACCCATTCGGATCTATAAAAGATAGGATTGCCCTCTCAATGTTAGAAGGAGTTAAGATAAAAGAAGATCAATACATAATTGAACCTTCATCGGGTAATACCGGTATTGGTTTATCAGCTCTTGCTAATGCGAAGGGTATTCCAATAGAAATAGCAGTCCCTAGTAGAATCCCTGAAGAAAAGAAGATACTATTAAGGTTATTAGGAGTTAACAACTTGTGGGAAGCAGATGATGATTTATGCCCATCATTCCCAAATGAGGGAGCAAGGGGTTTAGTGAATGGGATAATGAAAGGTAAGCGAAGAAAAAGATTTATTAATCCAAATCAATATGAGAATCATTTAAACGTTCAAGCACATTATAGAACTACAGGTCCAGAAATTTGGGAACAAACTCAAGGCAAAATTGATTATTTTTTTGGTGCTCTCGGAACTGGCGGTACAATAACAGGAGTCGGAAGATATTTAAAGAAAAGAAATCCTTCAGTGAAAATCATAGGTGTTGAACCAGCTAAAGCAGAGCACAATTTACCTGGAATGAAGAGAATATCTGATCTTACAGAAGAATTGAAACCAAAAATTTTAGATTATTCTATAATAGATCAAATCTTGGAAGTTGAAGATGATGATGCGTACCTAACAGGAATCCAATTAGCAAGAAAGAATGGTATTCTTGTTGGCCCCACTACAGGTGCTTTATTATTCGTGGCAATAGAATATGCAAAAGAACACAGTGGATTAGCCGTAGTAATTTCTCCAGATGATGCTATGAAATATATAAGTGCTTATGCACCTTATGTAAGGGAAGATGGAATTCCCAAGTTTATGAGCTAAAAATATCTTATATCCACACTTTCATCATCTATGACTTGCTTAAACTCTTGGACAATCCATGCCTTTCTTTCGTCATCTATAGCATAGACGTAATATTTTGCAGGCATTCTAGCTATAGAATAGACCTGTACTATATCAGGTTTAATTTTTTTAAATGCAAAAGCTAAATCATTTATGTTTTCTGAAGTGTTATTGTCAGTAAATTTTTCTCTATTTGAATTAAAAATTAAACACTGAATTGCTAATTTATGATCATTCGGCATTTCTCTTTTCAATTTAACGAGGGAGTCAATGATTATATCAATATTTGGAACATCTTTATGGGGGCAATTCACTCGTCTAAAATCAATTTCATTCGCTACATCTAATTTTGCCAATACAAGATCAAAATTTTTTATTTTTTCCCTTATTTCTTTTAAAAACAAGGTACTAGAGTTAGTAAATAACGTAAGTTGAGGATATTTCTTAGGCCAATTTTTCTCATTTCTAAGTTCTTTAGCAAGTCTTAAAAAATCTAAGATATTCTCATTTAGCGTAGGTTCTCCATTATAACCAAAAGTGATGGAATTTAAATGAGTTGTATATTTTAAAAATGAATGCAATTCTTTTCTAAAATTTTGAGTGGGAGGATCTTTGATTCTATAATCAGGAGGGACTAAATGATCAGGTTGTGTTGATCCAATCTCACAATATACACAATTATAAGTGCATTTTTTCATTTTTGGTAAAATATCAACACCAAGGGATGACCCTAACCTTCTAGATAGCCAGGGTCCATAGCAATACCTTCTTGTATTTCTCATATTTTGAATGTATTTTTACAACTTTATTTAATTCTTGTTGATCCTTTCATTTTTATTTTTTTATTATAACTTAGAAGAAATTTACAAGAATTTCTTTAGAAAGGCTAGTGTCGCGTTAATAAGTATTAGCCCCATATTAATTATCTTTTATTCATATACGGCAATTCTTGGCACTAAAATTCTTATTATCGACATATTGAGTTTTTTTGTCGGAGTGATTATTGGTCAATTCATTAATAATAAGATTATCACATTAATTAAACTTCAAAAATGGATAAGCATTGTTTCATGGATAATTATAATTGGATTGGGATTATCTTTAATAATATTTACTTATTTTCCACCTCATTTACCAATTTTCCAAGATTCTGGGACTTGGCTTTATGATATTTTAGTACATTCCTAAAAATAAATGATTTTCATTAAAAAACAAATAAATTATTTTTTACTTTATTTATTCTGTTAAATTTAAAAATAACAAATCTTTCATTTATAGTTTTAAGAATAATTAAAATAATCTAAAGAAAAAGATATTATTAGTTGGAGATTAATCCTTCCCTCTAGTATTAATACAAAATGCCTAACTGAAGATCAATTAAGAAATCTAATTTTAAAAGATCTAAACAAAGGAGAGCTTCGCCAGGCGTTTCTTGATAGGAAAATTGATATTCGTATTATTGATGACCAACCTATAAATTTTTTAGCAGCTAGAGAGGAAATTTTAACTCAAGTTAGAAATGGGAAAGTACCAAAAGGTATTCTTAAGAAATGGCCTTTATACATTGTTGAACTTCTATAAGTAGTTAAATAAAAAAAAAAGAATAATTATACTTTAAAATTTAAGTCCACACAATTAAAATCATTCCTGCAATAAGAAATCCAAAGAGATACACTATATATTCTATAAGAAATAGTTTTAGACCTCGATTGTTGAAGATAGTCTGATTAATTCCAATAGTTCCAACAAGTCCCCCCCAAAGTAATAAACTTAACAATAATGCAGGTCCTATTTCAGTAATCCCTATAAGAATCGTTATAATGTCAATAACAAGAACGGTGATAAAACTTATTAGGATCATAATGATGGTTTCTTTTACAATCTTAGATTTGGATTCACTTTCCTTTCCTACTAATTTAAGCTTGATATTCTATATGCTAATTTAATCTTTATTTATATAGATTATAAAAATTTCAGTCATTAATTGAATATTAAAATTTTACCCTAAACTCATTAAATCTAAAACTGATTATTGGAAAATTTAAATAATTTTTAAAACCATTATTTAAATTCTTTATTTGGATAATTAATAATGTAAAATCTAAATTTAAAAATTATAAAAATGGTTAAAATGAATTATAAAGAACGACAAGAAATTATTGCAAATTCCAATATTTCATCTGATTATTTACAAAAGTTTAACAGGAATATGGGAATTCTTCATTTGATACAAGGGATACTAATGCTAACTGTAGGTCTTATTTTGGAGTTCTCTAGAGATATTTATACTTTTTACTTGACTTATGAATTCACTCCTCCCGATATTTTCAATATTTATCCCAATCCTGAAGTGATATTCACAATTTCATATTTTGGAGCTATTTTAGCTTCATTCTTGTTATTGTCCGCGGTAGCCCATCTCCTTATTGCCTATCCATTAAATAAGAGATATAATGAAAATCTAAAGAAAGGATTCAATCCTTATCGTTGGTATGAATATGCATTCTCTAGTTCGATTATGATAACTTTTATTTCGTTGCTTTTTGGTGTGTGGGATTTATGGTCTCTGGTAATGATTTTTGTCTTAAATGCCACGATGATAATGTTCGGTTATGTAATGGAATTAGTTAATCAATATACAGAGAAATTAAATTGGAAGCCATTTATAATGGGATGTATATCTGGAGCAATTCCTTGGATTGTGATTTTAGGATACTTTTATGGCGTAGACGCTGAAGGAATGCCTGATTTTGTATACGTAATTTTCTTTACATATTTAGTTCTATTTAATACATTTGCTATAAACATGGTTCTTCAGTATAAGGGAGTCGGTCCTTGGAAAGATTATCTTTTTGGTGAACGCGTATATATAATATTAAGTTTGGCAGCTAAATCATTGCTGGCATGGTTAGCCTTTGCAGGTATTTTACAACCATAATTATTTAAATTTTTATTTTTTTTTCTTTTTTATATAAAAAAGACATTTTGGTCATGATATTTCTATAATGATTTGAGTCCAATTGGTTTGTTTATTAATTCAAATTTATAAATTAGTTGATCTTTTGCAGTAAAATGCTCCCATCCTTCTTTTTTATCAAATCCATGAGCTAAAAGGAAATTCTCTGAATAATTTTCCCTGGCTCGTTTGACCATTTGACTAACAACTTTCTTTTTTAGATCATTATTTTTAACTAACTTTAACTTACCCTGCATTGAAATAAAATAATATTTACTGAGATTAGGCTTGAAGTTTTCAATTGATACGCATACATTTGGATTTTTTGCTAGTATTTTCTTTTTTTTTCCATAATCTGTTAAATGGAAATATAAGATATTGTCGATATTAACATATTGAAAGGGAGAAATATAAGGATAATCTTCATCAATAAATGCAATTCTACATAAATTATTAGATTCAATTGCTGAATTTATTTCAATCTCACTCATGTGTGATAATTTTATTACGCTCATAGATACTATTAAACAAAAATTCTATATAATCATATTCTATTTCTAATGAATCTTATATCATTCACAAGATTTTTTATAGCCATTAAAGCACTTTTTTCTTTATTTTTAATTTCCAACATAATATCAAAATTGTGTTTATTTGTCATTTTTATGAATTCTTTGAAATAATTCATATTTATTTCATCAGCACGCTTAAATTTGCCCTTAACTGGGTGTTCTGAACTGTAATGTACTATTGGCAGTCCATCTTTTTCATTCCAAGTTTTAAAAGTATTTTCAATTGCTTTTTCAATTGATTCTCCTGAATTATAGTAAAAATGATGGTAAAAATCTAAAATTATAGGTATATTTGTTGATTCATTTATTAGCAGACATTCTTTTAAATTGTAATTCTTATCATCATTTTCAATAACATAATGATTTTTTATACTTTCATTGAGTTTCCTATGTCGTTCTATAAATCTTTTAATACTATTTTTCTTATCACCATAAACTCCTCCCACATGGGTAATTACTTTCGCTTTTGAATCTAAACCCAATAAGTTTAAAACTTCAGTATGATATTTCAATTCTTTTATACTATTTTGAACCACTTTATCATTTATAGAGTTAAGAACAGTATATTGCCCTGGATGCATCGTTATTCGCATTGAGTTCTTTTTTATATACACACCAATTTCCTTAAATTTTGATTTAAAATACTCTTACCAACCAAATTTCATGATTGGATGAGAAGCAAAAGGTATTAAATCCGAAGTAATTCGAAAAAATAAAATATTATTATTATAGTTAAATTCTAATATTTTTGCTAAGCAATTCAAATTATTTTCAATTGTTTCTATAAGTCTTTCTTCCGAATAATTTTCTAAACGGAATGTTCTACTACTTCTACAATTTAAGGTCAAATTTATACAAGGATATCCTATTTTCATAAAAAAAAGAGAATCATAAATTTTTAAATATATTGATAAAATTTTATACGTCTATCTTCAATTAAATTATTAAATTCATTAAGATTTTTATCTCTTGCTCTATTAATATCGACATTAACAATATCTACAAACTCTTTCGCTTTTGGGGCTGAAGACAAAATTTCTCCATTATAAGAGGTTATTTGACTTGCACCTGTAAATGAGAAATTATCTAAGCCACGTTTCTCCTGACCTATTCTATTAGAAGTAATGGCAAAAACTCGATTTTCCAAACATCGAGTGATCATTGCTTTTTGACAATAAGGAAGCACTAAGTTTGAGGGGTGTGCAATAATATCAGCACCTAGAAGTGCGAGCGTTCTAGCAGTTTCAGGGAAAATCCAGTCAAAACAAATCATCATCCCAACTTTAAAATCATTTATCTTATAAACTTTTAACTGTTGATTTCCCGGTGAAAACCATAATTTTTCCCTGTAGTAAAGGTGAATCTTTCTGTATATACCAATTACACCAGTTTCAGAAACAATCATCGCAGAATTAAAAATTTTATTATTATCTCTTTCAATGAAACCTCCAACAATTGTTGCACCTGTAATTTTGGTCATTTTTTGTAAAAATTGAGATGTAATCCCATCTACACTTTCTGCCAGAGTTTTGGCTTCTTCCTTAGAGGTAAAGGTATAACCTGTAGCGAAAAGTTCAGGTAATACAATAAGATCCGCTTTTTTATTAACTAATAATCCCTTAACTTGTGTAAAATTTTGCTCCCTTTCACCAAAAATTGGGGATGTTTGAACATAACCGATTTTCATATTCTCATCTCTTAATCTAAAAATTAATTATGATTTTTGATAAAATAATAATTAAATTCAATTTTTAAAACGTTTCGATTATAAAGATTCAATAAATTCTTGGATGTACTGATTTACTAGCTGGGGTTTTTCTAACATTACCATATGCCCCGCTTGTTGTAAAATATGTAATTTACTGTCTTTAATATTAGTATGGAAGTATTGACTATACTTCGAAGGGGTTAAAATATCGCTATCTCCACATAAAATTAGGCACGGGACTTGAATTAATTTCAATTCTTGCATAATATCAAAGCCATCACATATTTTAAAGTCATTGTAAATAACTTGGGGGTCGACTTTAGAGATTTGGTCTCTATAGGTATCAATAACTGATTTTGGAGCTTTCCTATGAAATGCTGTTTGACGTATATAATTCAGATATTGGTTATAATCATCTGTGAGTTGTTGGAATATAACGGAGCTAGTCCGTAATCGAGCGCCTGTAGCGCATAAAATTAAAGATTCAATATCATTAGGATTTTTTAAATAATAAGATAATATAATAGCACCACCTAATGAATGCCCACATAAAATTATTTTTTCTAATTTCAAAGATTCTTTCAATTTTTCAATAACATTAATGTAAAGGTCAAGGGTAATTTCTGATATTAAAATTTTATCAGAGTTTCCATGCGAAGGGAGATCAACCACTATTATTTTATAATCAAGATTTAGACCATCAATTTGATTATGCCAAATGAGCGAGCTACTCCTTGACCCATGAATAAAAATCAATCCCATATTTTGCGAACTTGTTGCGTTATTTTCTTTAAGCTGATAATAAATTTTTTCTCCTTTAAAATTGAGATATGGCATAAATATGAAAAATAATTAATCAATAGATTTATAATATTCCTTTTTCTCATGAGAAAAAAAGGGAAGAAACACTAACACGGAAAAATGATCTTTCGCGAATATTTATAAATTTTGTCGATAAATGAAATTTGAGGTATATCTTATTGATGAACTTTTCTTATAAGAGTAGTTCAAAAAAGGATGAGAAAGAACAACAAGTCTTAGAAGAACATCCCCATGATATATTACAAATAGGAAAAGATATAAAACGAATAGATGGTAATGAAAAAAAGAGATTACTTGCCATCCTTAAAGAAGAATTACTTAAAGAATTATGATTCCTTTATTTTTGTAAAATTCCTTCATCCGAAATTAATTAAAGTTACATTAAATACTGTTATTACTAAAAAACTAAAGTAGATTGAATTATTTTAGATTCTGGTTGAAAAAAAGCACACAGCTTCCACATAAGGGGTAATAATATTTGGGGTAAAGGTAAAGAATAACCTACCGAAATGAAAAGCAATTAGACGAAGAAGAGATAAAAGATTACCTCCATAATATTACTCAAATAGGAAAAAACACCAAATATGCAGAGAGGGATGATAAAGATAAATTATTCGCCCTCTTAAAGTAAGAATTTCTGTAAATTTATACTAATTCTCTTTTATATTACTTTTTTACTTAACTTATTTCCATTTTATTAAATGATCTTGCTCCAATTAATATTAAAATCGCTCCAAATAGTACCATCACTATTAGATCAAGCCAAAATGGAAAGTACGATACTCCGAGTAACACTAATCTAAATAGATCCACGCTATAAGTAAAAGGGTTACACATCATTATTACCTGCATAGGAAGTGGTACTGAATTGAAAGCGAATAAAGCCCCCGATAACCAGAACATAGGCATCACGATAAATGTTTGGATTAGTCCAAAAGACTGCATATCGCTCAGACGAGTGCTGATAGTTAACCCCACTCCAACAATTCCAATACTTGCCAATAAAGCGACGGGTAAGACCAACATTACACGCCAAATTAAATTAAGGTCATATCCGTAATATCCAAAAACGATACTTAGACCAATCATTATTAAAACTTGCACCAAGGTTTGTAAAGCTACTCCTAAAGTTCTTCCAAACATTAGCGTATTCCGACTAACAGGTGCAACCATTAATTCTTTCATGAACCCAAACATTTTATCGCGAAAGATTGACATACCTCCGAAGATTCCCGTAAATAAAATAACTATTGCTGCAATACCTGAAGCAGTAAAAGCTCTTGGATCAATAGATGTCCCATCTATAGTTATTGAAAGGGATGAAAATCCTCCCGCAAATACAAATAAAAAGAGTATTCCCTGAGCTATTGATGAGATAACCCTTGATTTATTTCTCCAGAATCCCAATAACTCCCTTTTCGCCAGTGCCCATATCGCATTATAATTTATTTTGGTTTTGGTAATATTTAATTCTGACATTTATTATCACTTCCTTAATTGCCTCATTTGAATCATCTTTTTAATACCTTTTGTGTGATTTGAAGATTCCTCCCTTATTGCGCTCCCAACGTAATGGAGGAACACATCTTCCAATGTAGGTTGATGCATATTTACAGATTTTATGATTAAATTATTTTCATTTATTTTTTGAATGATTAGAGGTAATTGTTTTCCACCGTTTTCGCAAGAGATCGATAAAGATGGCTCGATATCCACTTCTTCCTCTGGATATTCTCCCTTTTTTATTTTAATTAACTCTTGTTTTATATTTTCTGGAACCTCTTCTAAAAGTTTGTCGTCAAACAAATCTGCAATCTTTTTCTTAGCGATTAATGGTGCATTTAAAAACATATTTACTGCCATTGGCATCTTTTTCCAAGCCATTAACAATTTTTTAGGATCAGACAAAATTTCTCTCATTCTTGCTTGGATCATTTCAGGAGTAACAGTAGCAGGCATACCTGGTGGTAGTTGCATTTTCGGTATTATATCTTGTTCATTTCCTGCAGTTCCAAATGAAATATTTTTAATTCCAGATATTTCTTTTACTTGCTTCATAATCATGGGAAACTTAAACTGATCGTCAACATTCTCAAATTGTATATCTATTACATCCCCAGATAATTGTTTTTTTAAATTTTCCGAAGTATCCATAGCAATTATTTTACCGTGATCCATTATGCATATTCTATCCGCGAGCTCATCTGCTTCATCCATATAGTGGGTGGTAATTAAGATAGTCATATTTAAGTCTCCTTTATTTAATTCTTTTATTTTCTCCCAGATTTTACGCCGTGTCTGAGGATCTAAACCTAAAGTAGGTTCGTCAAGAAATAAAACTTTCGGTTCGTGTATCAATCCTCGAGCAATTTCTAAGCGACGTTTCATCCCACCAGAATAATTTTTTACGTAATTATCGGCTCTATCCTCAAGATCCACAATTTTCAATACTTCTTGTATTTTAACTTGCCTTTCTTTCTTCAGCATTCCATAAAGAACCGCATGTAATTCAAGGTTTTCCCAACCTTTCATATCTCCGTCTACTGAAGGTTCTTGAAAGACAAATCCTATACTCTTCCTTACTTTATCGGGATCCTTCGCAACATTGTACCCATTTACAAATGTAGCCCCTTTTGTTGCATTTAGCAGAGTCGCCAAGATCGATAACGTTGTTGTTTTACCAGCCCCATTAGGACCTAAAAGCGCAAAAATCTCTCCCTTTTTAACAGTAAATGAAATTTTATCTACAGCTTTTAAATTACCCTCTTTATAAATTTTAACTAAGTCTTTAACTTCTACTATATTTTCAGAATTGCTTTTAATTTCAGTCATATCATAATCAATTATCTATTATTTTACTTCTAACACAATCTTTGAATATTTTTTTTAATAGAACAAATGATTTATTCTTTTTGGTAACATTTTAAAAGCCCTCATTACGATATCTAATCATATTCTTACTCAATTTTTTTAGATAAAATAAAAGGAAAAAAAAATTGATGTATTTTAATTATTTTAGATCATTCATATCGCAATGCTTCTACTGGATTCAGTTTTGATGCACGCCGTGCTGGATATAAGCCGAAAAGGATGCAGACTACGAGACTGAAAGCGAAAGCTAAAAATAATATGGTTGGTGTCAAAATAGGTGTTATACTTAATGCCATAGCTTGTTGTTGTCCCGTATCGAACCCACCTCCTACTCCACCGCTCATAAAGACAGATAAGAATAAGGAAATTACATTTGATACACCCCATCCAAGAGCAATACCTAGCACTCCACCTAATAGACCAATTAAGCTAGCTTCACCCAGGAATATTGTTAGAACGTTTCGATCCTTCATACCTAACGATTTTAGGATACCAATTTCACGAGTACGTTCCAAAACAGAAACAATCATGATATTCATGATGCCTATACCTGCCACTAGTAGAGCTATACCCGATATTGCTACCAAAAATAGTTCTATTATTGAAAACATTCCGGATATCGTACTAAGTAAAGCTGTCGGAGAAATCACACTAACTTTGTCATCATACAATTTCTCTATCTCTGATGTTACCGAGTCTATGGTTTCCTGATTGCTATCTATTAGTTGAATAATTATTTGATTACATTGTTCAGTATCAAAAAATTCTTGTGCTGTTGTTATTGGAATATAAATTTGATTGTCTGAAGGTCCACCCAGGCCAAATCCGCCAATTTCTTTAAGGATGGTAGATACATTGGCTATATAACTTTTTGTTATAGGATTAAGGATTGGCCCAGTCGCCCAAGTTATATTGATCTTATCGCCTACGCTAGCGAATAGAGTTCCATTATTCCAAGGATCAGCTATTCCTGCTCCTAGGATTATTGTATCATTCGCTGGGCTAAAAGGTATTGATCCATTTTCTGCAAGAAAAGTACTACCGTATATCTCTGAATATTGGGTAAAATTAACACCCACTACAGAAACAGATCGTGTTATATTGTTAGAAGAGATACTTACTTGCTTAGATATTATTGCCAGTGCAATGTTGACACCTTCTACTTCATCGATTGTCTCAGTATCATTAACTAATAAATAAAATTCATCATCACCTCCTCCGAACCCCATAAATCCACCACCTGGAGTGACAGTTAATGTATTTAAGGAAAAACCTTGTTCAAATTGACCAGTCATCTCAATCCTGAAACCTTCTCCGAGAGATAAAAGGGCAACAATCCCGGTGATTCCGATGATAACGCCCAACGTGGTGAGGAAAGTTCTAAGCTTTCTCACTCGAATGCCACTCAAAGCGTATTTAAAAACATCTAAAATCTTCATTTTAATTAACCCCTCTCTCAAAATTTGTATGCTCTATTCTTCCATCTATAAGATGAATTATTTTCTTTGCCTCATTAGTTATATTTTGGTCATGGGTTGCAAGAATAATAGTAATTCCTTTTTCCTCATTTAACTTCTTAAGTAATGTAACTATTTCTTGTGCAGTTTTTGAATCTATATTTCCAGTTGGCTCGTCCAGTAGAAGAAATCTTGGATTACCTGTCAATGCTCTGGCAATAGCTACTCGCTGTTGTTCGCCACCGCTCAATTCTGTTGGTCTATGATTTATACGATCTCCGAGACCAACTATTCGTAATAATTCTTCGGCTTCCTTTCTTCGTTTCTTGTTGTTGACACCCATTATTGCTAATGGTAGTTCTACATTTTTTCGAGCATTTAATTTTTGTATTAAGTTAAAAAATTGAAAAACAAATCCAACTTTGCGTCTTAAATTAGCTAGTTGATTTCCTTTTAGGGTAGAAACATCTGCACCATCTATATATACTTTTCCATTAGATGGTTTGTCGAGAGCGCCTATAAGATTTAGGAATGTTGACTTTCCGCATCCTGAGGGACCAGTGATAGCAATAAAATCACCTTCTTCAATTTTCAAATCGATTCCCCTTAAAGCATGCACTATAACCTTACCCATTAAATAGGTTTTTTTTAAATCTTGAGTTTCAACTACATACGATTTTTCTATGGAATCATTTTTAAGTAAATCCAGATTTGTATCTTTCAAATATTTATACCTCGTTGATTTTAATTTTTAAAAAAGTTTTCAAATTATTTTATATAAGAATTTTCTTATTTAAATATTTTGCATTTTTGCAAACATTTGTAATTAAATAATTTCTCATATTTAAGTATTTTGCATTTCTGCAAACATTTATAAATTAGTAATTTTTCATATTAAAATAGTTTGAATTTTTCACATCTATATCTTTGAAGTTTTTTTACTTAACGCAGTAAGTAAATCAAAATAGCACCAAAGAAATAAATAGATTAATTCCATATTTGATATTAACATGAGATCCAGAAACTCATTTAAATTATTCACGGAAACAAAAAAGGATTTTAAGAATAGTTGGCAGCTATTTAAAGAAAATTACAAAGCGTTTATTAGTACTGAATTTTTCGCTTTTTTATCCTTCATATCAATTGAAATAATCATGTTTTCACTGATAGGTTTAATTTATTATCTAGTTCCATCGTTATCACTTGAAGATTTTTGGTTTATTTTCCCACAAAATTTTAATATTTCATTCATCTTTCGATTTATCACCATTTTTGTTGCCCTAATTATCTTATTTGCTTTTCTAAACTGTCAAAATGGTCTGGCTTATGATATTATGTCTTCGGGAGAAATGTTTGCTGAATTTAAAAGTTCATTCACATATTTCCGACGTTATTGGTGGCAATATTTTGTTTTAACGATTCTAATTCTTATGGGATGGTTTTTGGGAATGATAATTTTTGATTTTGACCATAATAATATGGGCTCCCCGCAAACAATTACTTTGGATGCTTTTCAAATTGGGTGGTTGATAATCAGCTTCCTTTTCTTTTTCATTTGGTTTGTAACTTTTATCAATACCCTTCCCAGCATCACCGCACAAGGAAGTTTAAAGCATAGTTTTATCGAAAATTTTCGGATTTTACGTAAGAATGCAAAACGATTGCTTACTACATGGGGAATTTTTTTTTTGATTTTTTTTATCACGCCATTTACGGTTAGCTTTATCACAATAATATTTCTACCCTCATTAACAAGTCCTTTTTTGATTCTATTTTTACTTGGTTTATTTATATCATTTCTGGCAATAATCGGTTTTCCGATGTTGTCATTGATTGCAACAGGAATTTACAATAATGTCGAATTCGAACGATTCAAACCCTTTCCACCATCTGAATAATCTAAATAATATTATAAAATTTCAAATATCAAAAAAAAAATGTGAATAATGGCATATGGCGAGTAATTTTAATTCTTCCATTGGTAAATCTTCAAAAATAAAAGAAGAGATTAAAATCACCGACTCCTCACTCGCTCTCATAGTATTACATGAGAAAAAGAAGATGATTTTGAAAATGTTGCTCGAGAAAGCAATGACCATCCAAGACCTTAAAAAGGCAACCAATCTCAATCCTGGCACAATAAAGCGCCATCTCGATGATTTGGTTAAAAATGAATTAGTTTTTGTGGCTAAAGTTAAGTATAGTGATTATAATATAAGAATGAAATATTATAGAGCCACCGCCAAGAATTTTATTATTAATATTAAAATTTAAGGAAACTGAAAAATTTAAATTAATTATTTTTAAATAATGCTTTTAAATTGATTTTTTGAATTATTAGACGGTACATATAATAAATCGATACATAAAATTCTGGCGTCCATTTATAAAGAAGAATCATAAAAATTAAAGCTCCAACAATTCCAGATAAATAATTTAAAGCCATATGTATAGGTTCTAAAGGTATTTCAATATAATCAAGATAAATCAATAAAATCAAACGTAATATATTTAAAATGTAAATAGCAATTATTGAAATTGTTAATGCTTTCGTCTTTCTCCAGATTATATCTTCTCTTGTTGCTTGATTTTGTGAGTGAGGGATAAGAATAATGATAGCTCCAAAAATACTATAAGCGTGTACTGCTGTGCATGCCCTTGTTATATAAAAAATATTATTTTTTTGAAGAATAAGAATCATCCAAGGTATTTCTTCTTCTGGAGAAAACAATACTTGTGATTTAATGTCAAATATAACATTTAAAATAAAAACTGTTTGTTTAGTTGCAATTTCTTCTAACCAATTGTTAGTCTCTGTGTGAAAGAATATGTAGAAAAAATAAAATAATAAAGGACTCCCAATTAACAAAATTATTATTGATTTTTTCGAAAAAATATAATATTTTTCATCTAGTTTTAGAATTAGTCCATTATTTTTTTTTTGTTTGTGTTTATCTTTTTTTAGATGGGTTTTTTGATAAGATTCATTCTTATTCTGTTTTCTTTTCTTTTTCAAATCATCATTTTTTCTTAAAATAAAGTGATATCTGTCAACTACAATGTAACCAAGGATGATTAATAATGGAATCAAGATAATTCCCATGAGATATTTTCCATTAGATTCCATAAATGGAATCGAGAAAACAATCAAAAATAAAAATATTAAATTCAAAGTCAGAATCGATGTATAACCTAATTTTTTTACAGTTATTGGATTCATATAAATATCAAATAGAAATATTGAATTATTTATTAATTTCAAATTTTAAGCAATCAAAAGAGAATAAATTCTCTTGTAAATATGAAGAACATATTTGAAATTTAATTTTTGTCTAATTTAATATTACTAATAAATTTAAATTAGTGAGAAAATTTTTATATAACCTTATCCCAAATAAAAGCAATATTTGAAAAATGAATAATCCAATAAGTGAGAAAAGATGGAAGAAAAATCAGGTCACCGTGTTTTCTGGGGTACATGTATTTGTTGTTTCTGTTTAGTGATATTTATTGCTATTTTTTTTGCCATAGGCGCTTCTATGCAGTTTTCTGGGGGTTTGCCTCCTGGTGAAGGTGGAATATTTGAACAAATCGCCAATGGAATTTACAACTTATTCAATGAAATACATATGGCTTTTTGGGGTGGTGTATTCGGAGCAGTAGAGGAAGGAGTAGAGGAAGTAGTAGAAGAAGGATACGAAAATGTAACAAGTAATATTCCGGGGTTCGACTTTACTGCAATTTTAATTACTATAATATTATTTTTCCCAATAGTTATAATTCTAATTAAAAGACGATTATCAAAGGAAATTGAATAATTTAAATCTATTTTTTTTACTTTTTATGCTTTATGTTTACCCTCAAAAAAATCAATTTGATTTTTCATCAAAATTTAGTTTAAAGAATTTTTTTAAAGAACAGATTATTGTTTAGATAATACTTATATTCTAAATTAAAATACCAAATTCTTCATGCCAAAAAAAGTTATAATCATAATTCCTGCATATAACGAAGAGAGGAATATTTCTTGGGTTTTAAAAAAAATACCTAAATTACCAGATTATTTAGTTGAAACACTAGTAATAAATGATGGAAGTGAAGATAATACTGCCTTGCTGGCAACGAAACATGGAGCAATAGTAATCAATAATAAAAAAAATATTGGATTAGGACAAACAATTAAAAAAGGATTAAGAGAAACTCTGAAACGAGGAGCTGACATAGTTATTCATTTAGATGCAGACGGGCAATACAATCCTGAAGAAATTAAAAGATTGATTAAACCTTTTGAGAAAGTCGAAAGAGAAAAAATTGATTTGGTTTTGGGAACTCGGCTTCAAAATATCGAATTTAATTTTGGTCCCATGAAAATTCTTGGAAATAAAATAATCTCTTATTTGATTTCATTATTCATTTCCAGAAAGTCTATTATTTCAGATACTCAAACAGGTTTTAGAGCAATATCCAAAGAGTTAGTTGAGATATTTGTAAAAAAATTGAAAGGGAAATACACCTACACCCAAGAAATGATAATACATACAAAATTAAATAATTTTAAAATAGTTGAAGTACCAATTCATTTTTATCAACGGAGATTCGGTAGATCTAGATTAATTAAAAACCCTTTTATCTATTTATTAAGAGTTATAATTATTTGCGCTAAAACATATTTAGGATATAAAATATTTGAGAAATAAATACCTAATGTAAGAAATATCTTATTACATTCACTACATACACTACCTTTATTAATATTAATTTACATTCATTCATTTTATTATCCAAATATGTTTTAATAAATTATCATTTGAATTTAAAGCGTGATTTAATTATTCTGTATGTTTTAATCCCAGTAAGATAATTAAAGGCATACTTAATTATAGGGCTGATTTGCTTAATCTCTAAAGATTGTAAAGATATAAATATATAAGAATTAAAATATAATCAATAAAATTTTAAAAAAAAAGTAGAAGTAAAATGAATATCGAAAAAAGCAATTCAAGTGAAAAAATTTCAAAAAAAACAGTAATTTTCTATAGTTTTGCAGGAATTTCAGACACGATGTCTTACCAAATGTTCACATTTTACATTTTTAATTTTTATTTCGCTGTGAAATTACTTCCTCTTGAGTGGGTGACGATAGGTTTTATCATCTGGACAATTTGGAATGCTATAAATGATCCTCTCTTAGGTGCTTTATCAGATCGTACTAGTACTAAATGGGGTAGAAGAAAACCATATATTATATGTGGAATAATTCCTACATGTATTCTATTAATTCTTTTATGGACGCCCCCCCTAACTGGCTCAAGTATAAGCATTTTTATATATTTCTTAATTATTATTAATCTATTTGATACATTCTATACAATGTATAGTTTGAATCAAACATCTCTTTTTCCAGAAATGTTCCAAAATCTTGAACAGAGGACAAAAGCAAATAATTATGTTCAGATTTTCAATATAATTGGTTTATTATTTGCTGCGATATTACCATCTTTATTTGTATCTGAATATGTTGAACCTGGTCACGAGATGGAATATATTAATGCTTCAATTTTTATGGCAATACTAGCGGTAATATTTGCTTTCATTTTCATTATGTTTGGATTGAAAGAAAGAAAAGAATACTCTAAAGACCCAGAAACAGCTCCATCATTTTTTAATTCAGTAAAATTTACTTTTAAAAATGAGCCTTTTAGAATATATGTTATAACAAATCTTGCTGTTTGGTACATTTTTGGCTTAATACCCATAATAAATCCTTATTTTCTCCGATATAACTTGAATATTTCTGATGCACTAATCCAATCATTATTTTTAGCACTAATATTTGTTTCTGCAATAATTTTTATGGTATTATGGAGTAAAATTTTCGCAAATAAGGGAGTAAAAAATGGTGAATTAATTGCATTAGGATCTGTGATTATTACCTTGATACCATTCTTAATAATTTGGGATCTAATTGGAGCTATTTTTGCATATATTATTGTGGGCTTCGGATTTGCTGGGATAATGTTTGGAAGAGATGTGATGATGAGTGCCATAATTGATTATGATGAATTAGAAACAGGTATAAGACGCGAGGCTGCTTATTATGGTGTCAACGCATTAATAATACGGTTATCAACAATAGCTGTATATTTATCAATTGCATTAGTTTTTGGGAATATTGGATGGAAAATATATGATCCAACCATAGTAACTGAGTGGACACACTTAGGTTTAAGAATATTAATTTGTGTGCTTCCCTCAGTCGCGATAGGTCTTGGAATATTATCCTTAAGACGATTCCCAATTACAAAAGAAAAGTATGCTGAAATTAAAAATAAATTGGAAGCAATACATAAGGAGAAAAAAGAAATAGTTACTGGAAATAAACGTTAAATCTTAATTTTTTTTATTTTAAAATCTTTAAATCAAGTTATTTAGAAATTATTTTATCTACTTTTCTAAAAATAGTGATTCTTTGTGCCAAAACTTATTTAGGCTACAAATTAAAAAACTATGCAAAAAAATAAAAATAAATTAATAAAAAAATTAAGAGAAATAATTAAAAAAAATTTTAAATCTTTTTTAGATGTGAAAATTATGAATAATCCGGAAGCAACTGATCAAGCTTTAGCAATTTTACGTAGCGGGGAAAACTTCCAGTGGTATGTAGTTTTTATGATTGTTGTCGTTATGTTCATTTACTTCAGTGAGATCCAAAAGAAAAATTGGAAGGGTATTGCTGCAGGAATGTCTTTATATATGGTGCATTGGTTTGTCGAAATCATTAATTCTTTATTCCAAGTTTTTACTGGTCATGCCCTCTGGACCATTCCCACAGGTACAGCATATTTAATTCTTATAGGTGTTGGAATTGAGATTAGTTTGATGTTCTCTGTCATGGGACTTGCGGTTAGTAAAATTCTTCCAGAAGACCCAAGGGAGAAAGTTTTGGGTATCCCAAGCCGTCTTTTTATTGCTATTGTCAATGCAGGTATGGTATCAATTATAGAAATATTTCTCATAATGACTCCTACGTTTGTATGGGTATGGGTATGGTGGAATGCTTTAACAGTCTTTATTTTTGTGTATATACCATTTTTCGTGGTCTCATGTTATTGCTATTACTGGGAACCTAAGAAGCAACGTATTGTGATCGGGGTAATGGCAGCAATAAACATTGTATTACTCGTAATTTTTCTAGGGATATTAGGCTGGATATAAATTAAAATCTAAATTTAAAATTTCAATTTTTTTTCTATTTCTTAAAACCAATTACCTTAATAAAAAACTGATAAAAGTAAACATTAAATTTCTATTTATTGTTAGTTTAATTCTAATAGAAAAAAATTAATTTCAACTAAATTTTTTTAAAAAAATAAAAATAATTTCTTATGTCAGAAGTTTTTATTGTTGATACGACTCAAGGGATTGATTCCGCAATTAAAGATATGTTTTCTCATCTTGAAAAGGATGGAGAATCCATTTTAAAAAGTTCAAAAGAGGTTTATATTAAAGTTAATGGCATCGATTTTAAAAAACACGCTTATACTTCTCCCGAAGTTTTAGAGATTGTAATTAAAAATCTTAAAGAGATTGGGGCAAGTAAAATTTATGTTATGGAGAATTCAACGCAAGGAAATATGAGTAGAATAGTTTTTGCAATAACTGGTTATAGAAAAGTGTGTAAAAAAACGGGAGCAAAGGCAATTTATTTAGATGAGGAAAAAACAGAAACTTTCACTTTTAAAGGAAAATCTAATGTTGAATATATTTTAAAAACTTTCAGATTACCTAAAACAATTGTTAAACTAATGGAAAACAGAGATAAATATACCTACATCAATTTACCAAAATTAAAAACCCATAGTATGGCAGGTGTTACCTTAGGAATAAAAAATCAATGGGGTTACCCACAACATGCAGATCGAGGAATTGACCACAATTACAATCTTCATTCAAAAATTGTGGATGTTTATGAATATATTCAACCGGATATTACAATAATAGATGGAATTGAGGGCACAATTCATGGACATTATCCCCCAACAGCTTTAGAAGATAAACTCGTCAAGGAATTTAATATTTTAATTGGTGGAAGAGATACTGTTTCAGTTGATGTAGTCGGTGCAAGAGTTTTCGGCTTAACTTTAGAAGATGTCCCACATTTAAAAATTGCAAATGAACGAGGGCTTGGAGAGGGTGATTTGAGTAAAATTAAAGTAACTGGAAAATCTTTAGATGAATATAAAGAAAAATATCCTACTGATTTAGTTCAGGAATTTCCAAAAGATGTAAAAATAATCAAAGGTAAAGAATTACTTTGTCAAGAGGGTTGTAAGAATAATCCATTAGCAACATTGCAATGCTTTTGGCTTGATAATCAAGGGAAAGGTGGATTTTTTATAGTAATGGGCAAAGGATTTGATGAGGATCTAGTAGAACAACTAAAAAACGAGGGATATACCAAAGGTCTTGTAGCAGGGTTTTGTGCCATAGACGAGGTTGGAGAAAAACTGAGGGAAGAATTTGGTAAAAAAAATGTGTTCTTTTCGCATAATTGCAATAATTTAGCTGAAACTATTAACGCTTTATTTAAATTGATGGACGTAAAGGCTCTCGATGTATTTCCCCCAGACTTTTCAATATGGAAATTATTATATTATGCAATAGCTGGGAAATTACATGGTTCAAAGGCTCTGATTCCAAGTATATTTTAATATTAAGTAAATTTTTTCTCTTTTCTTTTTTTTTTGACATATGAAAAGTATTAAATATAGTAAGAGCGGATATTATTATATTCAAGTTTGAGGATAACATTTTTTGAGAATCTATTCAAAGTTTGAGGAAATACAGAGTTTCCTTTCAATTTCGAATGAATCTTTTGATCTGGAAGATTTTATTAACAGATATATTTTTTCAGCTCAGGATAAAATTACAATCCTCGACAAAATCTTAAAATTCATTAATCTCTTCGAAATGTTTAAATCAATTAAACCTTTTATGAAAACAATTAATAATTGTATTCTTCAATCATTGGAAATCACTGCAGAAAATATTGATGATTACGATGAGCTATTATTAAAAACTACAATTTTCAAACTCCTTAATGAATTTATTGAGTATCAAAAATTATCTAAAAAGGATTTTGTTTTAGATTATTTAACAGGAAGTTTCAAATGTATGCAATTGCAACCATTGATTATTAATTTAGGATTGATGGTAAAACCCATATATACTGATTTAAGCTATGTCAAGAAAATTGAAGATTTAGAGCAGTTCGAAGTGTCATATGTTTCAGGAGATAATAAAGAGATTGAAATAAAAAGTAGAATTGATAAATGGATTTCCAGACAAAGACTGGATTTAAATCAACAAGAGGAGACACGATTCCAATTAATTCGAGAATTTGAAAATTTAATAATGGAATATAGCATCGAAAAGGGAACGAGCCAATTTAAAAGATTGATGAATGAGGTAAATGAGATGCTCACTCTTAAATTTACAATATTGAGTTTAATGGATTCAGTTAGCGAAGATATCGCACCAATTCCTATAAAATAATATAAAATTTACCTAATTTTATTAAGAATTATTTTCATTTAAAATACAGAAATAATTATCCATTTATTATTAATTTGGACAATAAGAAACGTGAAAAATTTGGAAGATGAAAATATTAATAAAAAAACACCGGAAGAAATCGAAAAAGAAAAGGAGATGTTAAAGAAACTCATTCAAAAAGAAAAGAGCGAGATTAAGGAATATTTAGATAAAACTGAAGAAAAAAGAAAGGAATCATTTGAGCAGAGTAAAAAAGAGATTGCTAAAACTGTTGCTGATAAAATTTTTATTTCTGAGAGAATGAAATCAGAAGCTGAAATGAGAGCCAGTTTTAAGCCGGATTTAAATGAAATTGAGAAAGCAATTGCCAGTAATATCGCGGATAAGGCATTTCGTATGGATATACGTCGTGAAAAGGACAATATAAGAACATCAGTAAAACCGAGAATTATTGGGACAGGATTAGAAATTGAAAAAAAAGTAGCCGAAAAGGCATTTATGATTGAACGACAAAAAGAACGAGATGAACAACGCAAAGCAATAAGTCCTGATATAGAAAGGACAAAAAAGGAGATTGAGGGAAAAGTGGCCGAAAAGGCATTTATGATTGAACGACAAAAAGAACGAGATGAACAACGCAAAGCCATACAAACAGATATTGAAGGTGTAGGAAAAAATATTGAGAAGAGTCTTGAAGAAAAAGTTTTCAAAATTGAAAAAATAAAGGAAAGAGATGAACAAATCGCTTCAATAAAGCCTAAAATTGAAGGTACAGGACAACAAATTGAAAAATCAATTGCTGATAAGGCGTTTATGATTGAAAAAAAGCGCGAAAGTGAGCAACAACGTAAAGCCATACAAGCAGATATTGAAGGTGTAGGAAAAGATATTGAGAAAAGTATTGGAGATAAAGCTTTTAAAATATCAAGATATAAAAAGCAGAGTGAAGAATTGGCAACAATAACACCTGATATAAAAGGAAAACAGAGTGAATTAGAGAAGAGTATAGCCGATAAAGCATATAAAATGGAAAAATTAAAGGAAAAAGATAAAGAGAGATTTGAAATAAAAGCAAATATTGAAAGTAAAAAGGGAGAAATCGAGAAAACTATCGCAGATAAAGCATTTTATAGAAAAAGACAAAAAGAGAGGGATGAACTGCGTAAATCTATTGATACAGATATAGAAGGAAAGGGCAAACAAATCGAAAAAACAGTCGAGAAAAAATTTGATGAGATAAAATCCAAAGAAACAGAAAATAGGAATGATTAAATATATCAAAAATTTACCCAGGAATTATTTTTGAATGTTTTGGTTGAATGACACTGGGTATCTTATATAAATCTAGTTTATCTTTAAATTTTTCAAAAATTTTCACGTCTCCATAAAAGTTTTCAATATTAACTTTAAAAGAAAGATAAAAATCATTAATAATCATAGAAAGAAATGTTCGTTCAATTTCAATATTTGTTTTTTTTGAAATAGCTATAGCCATTAAACGCCCTTTTTGTTCATATAAAATTCTATTATTCTTAAAATTCACTTCTTCTATTGATTCATTATCAAAATCAAGTTCCTTCACAAAATAATTAAGTGCATTTAAGAATCCTGAAATTAAATCTTCATTATCTGAATTAAATTTATTAAAGTTTTTTGAGAACTTTTTACTTAAAAAAGTTAAGCCAGTTTTAGCATCAATTAGGAATATAGCGTGAAATCTATCAGATAAATTATCAATAATTGAATATCTGTATTTTGAAACCCTATTATTAGAATACAATAAAATTACTCCGGTGTATAAAAATGGTTTAAAATTTGATAGTCTCTCCAAAAATACCCATTAAGAACATCGAATATTAAATCAAATAATACCCAAGTATTATAGAAAGTATGTAAAAATCAGAAAATTTAAAACTAACAATTACCTATTCAATAGAGAATTGCAATTATATTGTAAAAAAACAAGAGTTGTAAGTAGAAATGGCGTTAAATGAAGATAAAGGAAAAGAAGTATCAATAGGATTAATTGTAAAAAATGAGGATATTGTTTCAAATAAAATTATTCCAAAAAAAATAATCCAATCCTTGGAAGAGAAACCTTATTTTTTATTGATTTATATAATAAGGGAAGACATCGTGAAAATAAATATATTCCCAATAGAAAATAAAGCAGTCAAAAAAATTTTAATAAATTTAACAGATTTTTCTCCAGAGTTGGTAAATATTATATCTAATATATTAAAAGATTTGAATTTAAATGATTCTATTCTGCATACTACAGGTATCTGCCACGCCGAAGAATTTTGTTATTATGAAACTTACATAAATATCGCTAATTTAAATGAAATTAATATAACTCTTGAAAAAATTAAGGAAGAATTTTCGGATATTCCTGGGATTAATAATGTAATGATTGAAGATATTCCCCTTCTTTAAATTAAATTTGAAAATTATTATTTCCTGAGATGTTAAAATAAGAAGTAATGAAAAGAAAATCAACTCGATTAATTATTCTAATGATTTTTTATGAAATTAATAGACACATTAGGATCACTTAAAAATGCTCTAAAATTTGATTCTAAAAAAAAAATAAAGAAAGACACCATTCTGAAAATCCTAGAAGCGGCACGTTGGGCTCCTTCCGCCGGAAATCAACAAGTTTGGAGATTTATTTCTATAGATGATAATGAAAAAATAAAATTCATTAGAGAAGCCATAAAAGATGGAGATCCTCGGTTAATTAAAAGATTGTCAGTTCTTAAAAAAATCACAGAGAAAGAGATAAATAAGGCAAGTTTTAGATTTGATGAATCCTATTTCAATGTTGAGCAAGACCTGTATCAATTTAAAATACAAAATATTCATAAGACTGATATTTTATGTGCTCAATCTGCGCCTAAATTCATAATTTGCTGCCATTCTAATAGGTTGACTGGAAAGATCTATGGGGAAACTGAAATGGGTGCTGCCATAATTAACATGATCATAGTTGCAAATGATTTGGGGTTGTCTACTAGATGGATAAGAATTTTTAATCGAGAAGATCTAAGAGAGGAATTTCAAATCCCAAGACATATATCTATTGATGCAATTCTTGCATTGGGTTTTTCAGATGATTTTAAGGAAGATATCCCCCAAAATCAATTAAATCTTGAAGATTTTTTATCTCATAATCTGTGGGAAAATCCATTTAAAGTTCAACAAGATTTATTAGAAAAAACTACTCAAGAAGAATATAATATATCCGCCATTGATGCAGTTCTTGATCGGCGCTCGATAAGAAATTATCGCGAAGGAGATAATTATAAAATATCATTATTGAAAATTTATAAAATTGTTAAGGCAGGATTATATACTCCCTTAACTTTAAATGAACCTTTTATAAAAATTCTTGCCATAGATGATCCGAAAACCCTCTCTAAAATTGCAGAAACAACTAAAGCATTTTTTATAAAACAATCTCATGTCCATCAAGTTCCTTTAATTATTTTAATTGCATTTGAAGCTAAAAATTCTTCGGCTTTTTATGCAAAAATTGACGTAGGAGCCATTAATCAATTAATATTATTAAAAGCTTATTCATTAAGAATAGGTTCTTGTTGGATTGGAGATTTTTCGAGAAAAAGAATAAAAGAAATAGTAAAATGTCCTAATAATTGGCATATATGTTCTCTTGTGATATTAGGCTATAGTAAAGTATATCCTAATCCACCGTCGAGAATAGGTTTGGGAAAAATGGTATTCCATAATTATTGGAATAAATCGATCGTGAAATATTCTAAAACCCTTAGTCCAAAATCTGGTTTCTTCTCCTTTATAATGAAAGATATAATAAAACCAAATACTGAAACTCCCTTAAGAAATATAAATGTTGGATGCAAAAATCCAACCTTCTTATTAGAAAAATCGGAATAAATTTAATAAAAAGAATGTCGAAACTCTTATTTATTCTACTTTAATTTTTGAGATTGAACGCCATGTCTTAAAAAAAATCAACCATAAAATTATAAAAATGAAAATCGAAACGGCTACTGTATAAGCTCCAATAAAAAGATCATATATAAATATTCCCAAGATTCCAGCAGTAGAATATCCAATCATATATCCATAAGACCATATTCGTAGCCTTAACCCAATAATGATTGCAGGGATTATAATTAAAAAGATGATTAATAAGTAAGCCCATACCTCCATTGATAATAAAATTATATACATATTAATATTAGAAACAACAAAGCCTATTATGAAAAATAATACCAAAAAGTAATTATTTCTTAATTGATTACCAATATTAGATTCAGATCTTTGGTTTTGCGGCATATTATTTCTAATTGAACCAATTAATAATAATTATATGATATAAAATTATAAATTGATTAAAAAGTCCTTAAAAATATAAAAATCAATAAAAAATAGTTATCAAAATTATCAAAATTCGACACTTTTTTCGAAATTTTATTCAAAAGTAAAAATAATTTCTTAAGAAGCTTAAAAAAAAACAGAAAAGATTATTAAAATAAGAGTTTACATATATAATATATAAGACATAAAACTTGTATCTTAAAAAAATTTAATTAAGAGATTAACATAAATTTTAGTAGATAAATTACAAAAAGATAAAAATCAGAAAGATAATTGTATAATAATTGATTGGAGGAACTTTAAAGGCAAAAATTAAATAGGAATAAAAACCAAAAATAAGATCCCTGCCACTCTGGATTTTTGTCTTTTGGTTGGTGTAGAATATAGTCTACACTTATTTTCGCCCTCCTCCTCCCCCTATTTATTTGTGGCAGGGATCCACCTTTCAAAAAATTCCTGAGGGTGGAGTAAGAAAAACAACACTTTTACATTGTTACTAGTATTACTTAATGAGGAATACCCTTTTTAAATGTTTATTTTTAAATTCTAACTGGGCTACATCATATTTTAAACTGACCTGCATTTTATTTTTTTAAAAAAATCGAATAGAAGAGTACTCTATTAAAAAACAATGTTTTAAAAGAATCTTTAAATGCTAATTTAAATGAATAAATGGAATTCTAAAGGGAATAATTTCATATATTTTAGAATATTAATGTTTTACCAATTGACATTTAGAATAAAAAGAGCTTATTCTAAAGCTAATTTTACAAGTTTCAATATTATAATTTAGAATAGATTGCAAAACATTAATAAAAAAGAAATCTTTCAATATAAAAAAAAGTCAATCAACGCCTAATCTAAGAAATAATTAGTTAATGGATATTTTCAATCAATTTATTAAAAAATTAACTCAATTTTAATAAAAAATATCAATCCAATTATTAGTTATCTTAAAATCTTTAAATTGAATAAAAGAGTATTTAATTAAATAACTTTTCTTTCATACAATAATATTCCCCCAGTATGAGAGGTTAATATAATGACTGAAGTAATTAGAAATACTACAAGTATCTGTCCGGAATGTCTTCAACAAATTCCAGCTGAGATATATGTTGATGATAATACAAAATGGGTTATGATGCGAAAAGAATGTAAAACTCATGGCGAATTCAAGGATAAATTATCAATTAATAAGGAAGATTATGTTTGGGGTCAAAATTTCTGTAATGATGTTGGCTCAACTTTAACATCTACAAAACCAAGTTTTGTTAGTTCGGGGATTAAAGAAGGAAGGAACGGTTGCCCTTATGATTGCGGCATCTGCGAGAACCATAAATCGGCTCCTTGTATTGCGTTAATCGATGTAACAAATAGATGTAATTTGGTATGTCCTATTTGTTTTGCTAATGCAAATGCTGCAGGATATATTGTAGAACCCACATATGATCAAATTGTTCAAATTATGGAGCATTTTAGATCGATGAGACCAGTACCACCAGTTTTGCTTCAATTATCTGGTGGGGAACCAACAATGAGAGATGACATATTCGACATAATAAGAAAAGGGCACGAACTTGGATTTACCGAAGTAATGCTTACTACCAATGGAGTAAAGTTAGGAAAATCTGTAGAGTATTGTAGAAAACTAAAACAAGCCAAATGTGATGCAGTCTATTTACAATTTGATGGTTGCACACCCGAAACTTATAAGAAAATAAGAGGCGTAAATCTATGGCCTTTAAAACAAAAAGTAATTGAAAATTGCAGAGAAGTTGGTTTAAAGGGTGTAATGCTTGTTCCAACGGTATGTAAAGGAATGAATGACCATGAAATTGGAAATATTATGAATTATGCTAAGGAGAATACTGATATAGTTGCCGGTGTTGTCTTTCAACCAGTATCTCTATGCGGAAGGATTAGCTATGAAGAATTAATGGATATGAGATATACTACAAGTGATTTGAAAGTTGCACTTAACGAATGTACAGGTGGAGCTATTACGTATTTTTACCCAATCGCAACTACAGGGAAATTCACGAGATTACTAGCATGGTTTGACGACATGCCTCAATTCTCTATGCTTTCTCACCAAGACTGTGGATTTGCTACTATTGTACCTCTTAATGAACATGGTGAATGGGAACCTATTGAAAAGTATTTTGACGTTGAGGGGTTAATAAGGTGGGCAAATAAAGTTTGGGATATGGTAGAGAGTAAAGAAATGCCAAAACCTACGAATATGTTTGGAAATTTTGACATCAAAAATTTAGGTAAAATAGGAAATGTTATTGGTGATTTTATTGATGGAATGGCTGATGCAGCTTATAGAAATTTAATGAGAGCTTATTTTTTCGCAGGTCTTGTTAGATATGTTAAAAATCCAGAAAAGATTTTTTCATCAAAAACTTTGCAAAAGTTTGCAAGTCTTGTTTTCAAACCGGGATTGCAGGCTGCAGGAGCCTTTTTGCAATCGAAAAATTTAATGATTTCAGCGATGCATTTTCAAGATGCCTATAATTTTGACTTGGAGCGAGTATCGCGCTGTTTAGTTCACTATGGTGTGATAGATCCATCAGATCCTTCAAAGGTCTTAGAAATTCCATTTTGCGCACACAACACCATACATCGTCCACATATTGAGGAGCAATTAGCTAAAGGAGCATTGGATAAAACACCACAAGAAGTACAGGCCGAGATAGAGAGATTAGTTAAAGCAGTTCAAAAATAATTATCTTAACATCTTTTTTTAATTATTTCTTTTATCTGCATGAGAAGTCTTATCTTTTAACTTTTATTAGAAAGAGTTTTTCTCCCATTACTTTCCCATAAATTGCTCAAGAAATGTCCCATTTTCCGATAAGTTTATATTCAATGCGTTAAATTTATTTTTAATCGTTAAAAATTGATGAGTAATTTATGTTATATAGTCAAGATAGATGGAATAAAATTATCGGACTACTCAAAGTACATAATATGCCGTCTATCAATTTGACTTGTATAGCGACATTGATTTTTTTATGATTCGATTATAAAATCAACGACTTCTCTCTTTTGCATCTTATTATCATTACCTTGTATATTCTTGCACTTCTTTTATTTTTCTTAGATCTTTGATATTCTTTTTTTATATTATAATTCTACGGATTTCTTTCAGATTAATATTGATTTTATAATAAAATAAAAAAATAGGGGTTAAAAAAAAATGAACAATTCAGAAAGTAAAAATGGAAAGGGAGATTTCCAACATGCAATGGAAAAGAAAGTGAATGAGATAGATTACAGTAGAAATGTGTTGAAATTTTATTTATTTAATCTTTTCATTAGCATGCACACAGTCAGCGGAGTGTTAGTTCCCTTTTTTATGCAATGGGGTCAAATAACATTTGTAGAAATTATGTTTTTGCAGAGTTATTTCATGTTCATGATATTTGTATTTGAAGTTCCAAGTGGTGCAATTGCAGATTTTTTGGGACGTAAGCTCGCTATGATATTATCGGCTCTTGTGACTGCATTGGCTACATTGGTTTATTCGAGTATTCCAAATATATTCATTTTTGCAATTGGAGAGACTCTTTGGGCATTAGGAGCAGCTTTGTCTTCTGGCGCAAATGAAGCTTTTATATATGATACATTGAAGAAAATAAATAAAAAGGAAAGATTTTCTAAGATCTGGGGTCGAGCAAATAGCATGTCGATAATTGGAATAATGATCAGTGGTCCAATTGGTTCGATGATTGCAGAATATATTTCATTGCAATTAACTATGACATTTTGCTTTTTCCCAATGATGATGGCTGCGATAGTGTCATTTACTTTCAAGGAACCTAACTCCGACTTGGCGAAAGAATCAAAGAGATACTTAAATATATTAAAAGAAGGTTTTGTGCAATTAAGAAAAAATAAGATTATAAAATTATTAGCTATTGACATGATTTCAGTTAATGTATTAGCATTCTTCATAATTTGGACTTATCAATTATATTTAGAAGCGCTTAATGTACCTATGGTTTATTTCGGTTTCATATTGGCTATGATGACATTTACAGAGATGGTTTTTTTTAACCTTGTTCCAAAATTCATGAAATGGTTCAAGAAAGGTAAGAGATACTTAACATTTAGCACAATGATAACAGGTATTGCATTTATTTTTATGAGTTTCACGATGATAGTCCCTATAAGTATAATTTTAATTATGATCATTATGGGTTTCGGATTTTCGCGGCGATTAATTTTTGCAGAAGGAATCAACAAAGAGATTGAATCAGAGAACAGAGCTACAGTTTTAAGCGCAATAAGTATGCTCGGCGGAATTATACAAGCTATAATGAATCCATTTATTGGAATCATGGCGACTTGGAATTTATATGCGGTATTCATATTTTTAGGAACGACAATAATAGTGATTGCCTTTCTGACACCTATTAAGAATAAACATCTTTGATGTTTTTTATCTCAAAATAAAAAGTAGGTGTTATAGAACAACCAATTTGGAAAAAAATAATAGAACAGAGGATTTCCAAAAAGCAACGGAATATAAAGCAATGGTGATAGATTACAGTAGAAATACGCTGAAATTATATTTATTTTATTTTTTTGTATATTTACACGTTTCTATTGGAGTATTAATTCCCTTTTACCCGGATTAAGGTCAAATTAGGTTAGAAAAACTTTATTTGGCGAAGATATGGGATTTTTAAACAAATGGGCAAGGAAAAGGGAATATATTAAAAAGAAACAGGAAATAAATTAACTGATAAACCACTTAAAATTTTAGAATCATAGGGTTTTGATAAATTTCGAATAAATATTTACATACTAGAAATTAAACTAATATTTAAATGCAAAATAGAATGTCCGGAAATGTAGTAGAAATCACAAAAAAAAACATAATTTATTATTTCATTTTTCAATAAAAATTCTCCTAATAATTGAGCTAAAATCACACTCTATTATTATTCGATAATGAACATATCATCTATTCTTCTTCATCTTCCCATTCTTCTTCATAATCTTCTTTATCTTCATCATCCCAATCTTCATCTTCTTCTTCATCGAAATCTTCTTTTTTCTTCCTTTTTGGGCCATAACCACTATTTTCATCCATTTATTTATCACCTTATGTTCTGTTATTGATATAAGATATTTTTTTATAATAAACGATTGAAGTAATAACAGCTTTTGTTTATAAACTTACCGATTTTTGATGATATATTTCTAAAAATTACATCTTAGAAAAAATTTGATATTTTTAAACGTATTAAAAACTCAGAATAAACATAGTATAATAGTAGATTAATTACATTAACTCATATGATTATTGACTAAAAAATTTTTAAATACATCATATTAAAAAAAAATTATTAAAATTAACTTTTAAAATCATATTTGAAATTTCTATTAATTAATACAGTAAGTTTTCAATGGAGATCTCAGAAATTTTTAGTGAATTAAGTTATCATTATGATGATATTAGCGATTTATGGTATGCATGGTTATTTTCTAGAATTCATTATATTATTGCAAAAGAAGTAAAAAATAAATTCCAATCAAAAGAAGTGCTAGATATTGGCTGTGGGACTGGGTTTCAATCATTTTTTTAATCAGCAAGTGGAGCAAAAGTTCTAGGAGTGGATATTGCAAAACGTATCCTTGAAGTAGCAAATACGAAATCTTTATTCACTCATTTTTTTCAAAATATGAAATATAAGATTAACTTTTTTATTTTAGATTTCCATATAAAATTATATATTTTTACTTTTAATAAATTAGGAAATATATGATAGTTAAGAATATTAGATTATCTCAAGGTTGCACCGCAGTCTTGCGTTTTATTTCAATAAAAATGGAGTATTGAGAGTATAGAGAAGTTGAAAACAATAAATGAAAAACATTGTTATTCTTTTTTATGATAAGACAAACAAAATTAAAATTTATGATTTTGAATTACCCATAGATGGTTATACTGATTTTAATGATTTTCAAAATGAATTAAATCATTTAAGAGATAAATATAATTTTCTGATGATAGATGACCACAGTGGGAGTATCGATTATTTTTTCCAAAAAAAGGATAAAATCGATTTAGTCGTTAATTTTGCAGATAATGGATATGAAAACGATTTCTCAAAGAATGCATTTTTTATAGATTTATTTAACCATTTAGGCATAAAATATACAGGTAGGCAAGCGAATAATGTAGAATTCTTTGAAAGAAAAGATCTAATGTTATATTTATTTGATTATATTGGAATTAATTATCCAAATACCGTCATATATTATCCGGGAATAAATTTAAGGTTTTTAAAACAAAAAATTAACACCTTGAGATTTCCTGCAATCGTTAAAACGGGGATATCCGGTGATTCATTACTTTTAGATGAAAATAGCATTTGTAATTCGTTTAAAAAGGTTATAGATAGAATTGAATATATTGAGAAGAGTTTAGGTGAAAAAAACGTCGTTCTTGTTCAAGAATTCATAGAAAACGCGAGGGAATATACAACTTTGGTAATTGGTAATCACGAATGTAGTGATGTGAAAGCATTTACTGTTCTAGTAACTCCCATAAAATTTTACGATTTCGAGCAAAAAAATTATAGTGCTGCTCCAGTAGAGGATTATTACCATAGATGTGATATCGAAAATACTGATTTATTAAAAAACATTGAGAATAAATTAATTTATTTAAAAAAAATTACAGACTGCAAGGATTATGTGAGATTTGATTGGCTACTTGATCAAGATAATAAGTTTTATTTACTTGATTTAAACGCCAATCCCTCCTTTGATTCGACAGTTTTTAGATTATATAAAGAATTTTATTCAATAGAGGGAAGCATAATAGGACATATTATAAATTCTGCTTTAAAAAGATAATTTTATTTTTAACTTTGAAAATTTTTAGTCAAAGTAGCGCCGAAATTAATTTCACAATGAAGATTGAAATTTTTACCTTTATTGGGTTTTTCCGTTTATATCGGGCGTCTATTTACTTTTAATTGGTTAATAATTCTTATCTAAAATATAATAATTTTAATAGGACTACTAATTTTCTATCGGTTAAGATCAAAAATCGAAACTAAAGCATGTAGCGATATTTAAAGTTAAGAAAATTTTAATTAATTTTTACTAGGTTATTTGGTTGTAAGTGCAGTATTAAAGAATAAACGATAACCTTAAATAGTAATGAAATTGTTTTAATTTCAATAAAAATAATATATTTCCTTATTGGGAATATAAAGTCAATGAATAGTATACAATCCAAAAGTAAAAAAAATTCCCACCACAAATGGTTTAATAATAGGAAATACGCCTCACTAGGACCTGTAGAAAATCTTGAACAATATGTACGCTCTGATTGGTGGAAACGAATTTTCAATTCGCTTTATTTGAAGACAGATGGTGATGTTGTAAATGATCAAAAAATTACTGCGCAAGAAGTTACTCTATTTTTAAAAATTTTAGAATTAAATCCAAACGAGAATATTCTCGATCTTTGTTGCGGACAAGGGCGTCACACAATAGAATTAAACAGAAGAGGATTTAAAAATGTTTTTGGACTTGATCAATCTTCTTACTTGATCCAAAAAGCCCGAACGGTCGTAAAAAAAGAGCACTTACCTGCTAAATTCAAGGAGGGCGACGCACGAAAATTGCCATATCCCACAGATATGTTTGATGTTGTCATGATATTAGGTAATAGCTTTGGATATTTCGAGTCAATAAAAGATGATTCAAAAGTATTAAAAGAAGTCTTAAGGGTACTGAACCCTTTGGGTAAAATCTTTTTAGATTTAGCTGATGGAGAGTATTTAAAGAAATATTTTCAGAAGCGTTCATGGGAATGGGTAGATACAAAATATTTTGTTTGCCGAGAACGTTCTCTCTCACAAGATCAACAACGCTTAATATCCCGTGAGGTTATTACGGATGCAGAAAAGGGGGTAATAGCAGATCAATTTTATGCAGAACGTTTATATAACAAAGAACAAATAAAAGAATTATTAAAGTTAGTAGGTTTTAAAAAGATTCAATTTCACGGTGAAATTACCCCTAATTCTCAACGAAATCAAGATTTGGGAATGATGAAGCGTCGGATACTTGTTTCTGCAGTGGTAGAAAAAGAATGGAGTGAAGTAAAACTAAAAAAAAAGAAACAAATTCGAAATGTAGTGGTTATTCTAGGGGATCCAAAAAAGTCTGACATCATTAAACCAAATTCTAAGTTTGATGATGATGATTTTTATACAATTGATAAACTGAAATCATCTTTGAGAGATTTAATAAATTATCGTTTTATATATCTTGATAATCATGACAGCCTTATTCTTGAATTGACTAATCTTAAAAATAAGATTGATTTTGTGTTTAACTTATGTGATGAAGGTTATATTAATGATGCCCGAAAAGAACTCCACATTCCTGCCTTGCTAGAAATACTTGAACTTCCATATACAGGTGCAGGTCCTCAATGCTTGGCGTTTTGTTATGATAAATCACTTGTGCGAGGTATTGCTAAAGAAATGGGGATCCCTGTTGCTGAGGGTATCTATATTAAACAAGAAGATATTAAATATGATCTTGGGTTTGATTTTCCGGTCATTGTAAAACCCAATTTTGGAGACTCTAGCTTTGGAATTACAAAAAACAGCGTCGCTAGAAGTAGTGAAGATTTAATCAATGCAATAACAGAAATTAGGGAGAAATTCGGTTATGATAAACCAATTTTAATTGAAGAATTTCTTACTGGAAATGATATATCTGTGGGAATTATAGGAAATCCCCCTGATTATTACCAAGTATCAATTATTGAAGAAGATTATTCCTCACTTCCAGAAGATTTACCGAAAATTTGTGGTTATGAAGCTAAATGGTTATCTGACTCAGTCTATAGGAAAATCACATCGATTCCAGCTCAAATCGATGATGAAATAAAAAATTATATCATTGATAGCTGTTTAAAATTATTTAAACGACTCGAGTGTAGGGATTACTGCAGATTTGACTGGCGTTTAGATTCAAAAGGTATTCCTAAATTGCTGGAGATAAACCCAAATCCAGGATGGTGTTGGGACGGACATCTCGCAAAAATGTCAGAAATTGAAGGACTATCATATAAAGACATGTTATTTGCTATTTTACAGGCTACTGAAAAACGTATCGGATTGCAACTCGTAAATGGAGCTTAAAGTATAAAAGAATTAACTGGAAAAAACCGACTTCTATAATAAAATATTTTTTGTCGTTTTTTTAATAAAACACTTATATTATGAGGATATTTTTAATCGATAATAATATAAAAAATCAATTATAAAATCCAAAATCTAAAAGGTCCCCAAGGTTAAATTATATGCTTTTATTGAATTAACTTATATTCATGAGCTTTACGATGTTTGTCCCAATAAGTATAATTTTTATTATGATCTTTATGGGATTCGGGTTTTCACGACGATTAATTTTTACAGATGGAATCAAGAAACAGATTGAATCAGAGAACAGAGCTACAGTTTTAAGCGCAATTAGTATGCTCGGCGGAATTTAACAAGCTATAATGAACCCATTTATTGGAATCATGGCAACATGGAATTTATATGCGGTATTCTTATTTTTGGGAACAATAATAATAATTTTTGCCTTCATAACTCCTGTCAAGAATAAATATCTTTAATATCCTAATTAATACATAGCTTGGGGCTATTAAATACCATAAATTTTGAAAAAAATCATTATTGCATGGATATTCTTTAAAAATAACCAATTTCTGAATAAATTATAAAATAAGATTAAAATACATATTGATCAACAGAAAGATATAAATATAATAATAATAAATTAATTTTTGTCTTTTTAAAAAGTTTTTACGAAAATCCAAGGTGAAAAAAATTTTAAACAAAAATTATAAACTAATTACTTTAGGAGCATTTTTACTCTTTTTAGCTTGTGCTTTTTTAGTTATTACACCAAACAATGTTAAACTAACTGATACATCAAATATTGTTAAAATTGATGAACAAATTCTTACAGCAGATGAAGATACTTTTTTAATATACGGAAAATGCTATGGACCTGGAGAGTTAGATCCGCACAATGCTTGGGATACGGGTTCGTTTGATGTAATTGATCAAGTTGTTGAGACCTTACTTGCTTATAACTTATCAGATCCAGAATTATCAATAATACCAAGATTAGCATCCTCAATGGGTACATGGTCTCCAGATAACTTAAATTATATGATCACACTTGGATCAGGAGTAATGTTCCACGATGGAACAATATTTAATGCAACAGCTGTTAGATGGAACTTTGATAGGTTAGCTTATTTCATGAATGTATCAGGTACTCTGCCAGAAGAAACACGAATCTGTTCAATTGATGAATTATATCGTTGGAATGATGGAACTCCAATAATTAATAGAACTGAGATTATTAATGCTAATACAATAAATTTTGTGTTAAATCGACCTTTTGGAGCATTCGAGGCTTTATTGTGTTTTACTGGATCAGGTATCATGTCACCAAATTCTACACCCACAACTGAATATATTGATTTTGCAACCGGAGATTTAATAGGAACAGGTCCATTTGTATATGATGAGTACATTCCAAATATTGAATTAAATTTCCACGCTTTTGAGAATTACTGGGCAGGTGTAGTCAATATTACATATTTAAAATTTTCAATCATAACGGATGCGAATAAGAGAAATCAAGCATTATTATCAGGAGAAATAGATATTTTAGATGAACCCTTACCCTCATTTTTAGATATTTTTGAGATAGATCCAAATATTATTGTAAAAAGTAGCCCAAGTACAATTATGAGATATCTTGGAATGAATAACAAGCAAATAAACAAAACAAAAAGACAAGCAATCTCATATGCGATTAATTATAGTTATATTATCGACGTGATTTTAGACAGTCCAGCGGCAAGATTGAAATCACCTATTCCTAATGGTATTAGATATGCTAACGATTCATTTAATGTTGCTACATTAAATCTCACAAAAGCAAGAAACCTTATGCAAGGTATGGGTTTTGGAATTGGATTTAACATCTCTGATGATGCAGAATGGATAACTGTTGCAGAGGGACTAACACCATTTGAAACATATAATTATACATATAATATCGGAAACCGAGTTCGAGAAGAAATATTTGTTTTATTACAAGATAATCTAAAAAAAATTGGAATCGAAGTGACAGATGCAGGAATGAGTTGGTCATATTTCCTTTTTAGATGTTTCGAATTTGGCGGATTTCACAGAGATATGTTGCAACTCTACTTCTTTAGTTGGATGCCGGATTATAATGATCCAAGTAATTATATTAATACAATGATGACCAATAGAACTGTTGCAGGAAATGGATGTCAAATTAATGATTATTATTTACAAGATTTGATGGAGAAGGGGCTCCAAGAAACCAATCCAGTTATTAGAAAAGGGATGTACGAAGAAATACAGAGATATTGTGTTGAAGATTTAATGCCTTGGGCATTTGGTTATGTAGCATTTAATTATGCTGTGTATAATATCAATATCACAGGATATCAACCTAATCCAATGGGAAAAGTGTGGTTCTACGGAGTATCAGGAGGTAGACTTGAGCCTTTTATAGATAATATAGATCCCATAATAGAAATTACATATAGTAATTCAAACACTACATATGGGAATGGTTCAATTTATATTGAAGCCAATGTGACTGATGATGTACAATTACAGTTGCCTGTTTATATTGGATTTTATTATCCAAACGGAACACTTTTAAGTATGGAAAATATGATATGGGCAGGAGGAGATACATACAATTTTAATTGGAGTGTAAATTTTTACCCAGTAGATAATCTCTATTACTTTACGATTTATGCAAATGATACTTCGAATAATATGGCATTCAAAACGAGGTATTTCAGCATAACTGGTCCCATACAAGATACAACAAATCCTGTAATAACAATTACTTATTATGATGAAGAAGCGGAGTATGGAACTGATAATATATCTGTAACAGCAAATATTATTGATAATATAATGATTCAAGAACCTGTTGTTATTAAATTCTATAATCCAAACGGAACTCTTTTAAGTATGGATTGTATGATTTGGGTAGGAGGAGATACTTACTACTTTAATTGGAATGTGAATTCTTACCCAGTAGATAATCTCTATTACTTTACGATTTACACCTATGATAATTCAAGTAATATGGCTTCTGAAACAAGATATTTCAATATAACTGGTCCCATACAAGATACAACAAATCCTGTAATAACAATTACTTATTATGATGAAGAAGCGGAGTATGGAACTGATAATATATCTGTAACAGCAAATATTATTGATAATATAATGATTCAAG